>Ga0068859_100000017_pt1:5000-249478 | contig 249478 bp, 179 predicted proteins | sample KBSSwiS22_FD_66585 | JGI IMG/M metagenome (GOLD analysis project Ga0068859, IMG submission 66585) | Switchgrass rhizosphere microbial communities from Kellogg Biological Station, Michigan, USA - KBS Switchgrass S2-2 | ecosystem: Host-associated > Plants > Roots > Rhizosphere >...
CATGCGGCTGGTCAGCGTGGGCGCCGGCGTGCTGACGTGCTGGTGCAGCAGCGACAACGCCGTCTCCCCCACGAACGGCGGAGCGCCGGCCAGCAGCTCGTAGGCGAGCACGGCCAGCGAGTAGCGGTCGGTGGCGGGCGTCGCCGGCCTCCCCTGCGCCTGCTCGGGCGCCATGTAGATCGGCGTGCCGACCACCATCCCGGTCACGGTCAGCCCGGTGCTCGCCTCCAGCAGCTTGGCGATCCCGAAGTCCGAGAGCACCAGCCGGCCGTCCTTCCCGAGCAGCACGTTCGCCGGCTTGACGTCGCGGTGCAGCACCCCGGCCCCGTGCGCGGCGTCCAGCGCGTCGGCCAGCTGTCCGATCCAGGAGGTGGCGTCGCGCAGCGGGAACGGCCGCCCCGTCATCCGGTCCCGCAGCGTGCCCCCCTGCAGGTAGGGCATCACCAGGAACGGCAGGCCGTCCTCGTCGCCGAAGTCGAAGACCGGAAGGATGTTCGGATGGTCGAGCGACGCGACCACCCGCGCCTCGCGCAGGAACCGCTCCGTGAAGTGGCGCTCGGACGCGTGCGAGGCCTTGATGACCTTCACCGCCACGATCCGCCCGAGCTTGGTGTCGGCGGCGCGGTAGACATCGGCCATGCCGCCCTGACCCAGCAGGGCCTCCAGCCGATACCGGCCGAGCAGCCGCCCTAGGAGGCTGGTGTCAAATGGCATGGGCCGCGTCGCGAGAGAGTGGCGGCCGAGATCAAGGCGCGAGGAGCGAGGCTGGAGTAGGCTCTCCGCCTCGCTCCGAGTAACGCAGATATCGGCCGCAAATCTCACGCGCCCTTCGGGTTGCAGGCGGCGCGGGGCGATCTGCGTTGTTGGCGCTCCTCCGTGGAGGGCCTGCTCCAACGTTCGTCGCGCCGCCTAGCATCTCACCCCGCGGCGCCAGCAACGCGACCCACGCCATTTGACACCAACCTCCTCGGCCCGTCATCGGTACTGCCGACGCCTCACGCACGGCCCCTTCAGGGACGCGTCCGCCAAGGGCTCAGTTTACCGGCATCATCGGAAGGAAGCTGCCGTCCGACGTGACGTTGTCGTTCAGCACGCCGTAGGCGTAGAAGGTGTCGTCACCGCTGGTACGGGTCACCACTGCGATCGCCCGCGTCGTCTCGCCCGTCAGGCCGGCCGCCTCCAGCACCCGCGACCACTGATACCAGTCGCCCGGGTTCAGCGTGACCTTCAGCGGCGTCCCGAGCGGCTTGCCGCTGCCGGCGTCGTAGAGCTGCACCGACAGGCCGATCGCCAGCTCCGAGCCGCCGCCCAGATGCACGACCGCCAGGTTCGAGCGCACACTCACGTCCTGGGTGAGAGCCGGCACCACGGCCTCGCGAAGCGCCCCGCCGCCCAGCGCCGCCGCCGGGTAGAAGAGCCCGAACGTGCCGCCCGCCGCGGTGTCCGGATTCGCGGTCGAGGTGCGAGCCAGCGCCACCGTGCGCGCCGCGTCGAAGCTCGTCAGCGACCGGAAGGTGACCGACAGCGTGCCGGCCTGCGAGCCGGCGGTCCTCGGGTCGGGGATGTTCAGGCCGTGCTCGCGCAGGTACTGCACGACGTCGGCGATGGTGAGCTGTTGCCGCGCGGCCATGTTGATGGTCACCACCGGCACGCCGGTCGAGGAGCCGAAGTCGGGCGCCGGGCGATAGACGAGGTCGACCGGGGTCGCCAGCGGCGAGTCGTTGACCAGCGTCAGCTCGGTGGTGAAGTGCGAGCCGGCGGCGCCGTAGACGTCCAGCACGACCGGCACCACCAGGCGGCGCGCGGCGGCGATGCCGCCCGGCCGGAAGAGCGGCAGGATCGAGCCGTCGGACGTCTTGCCGTCGTTCACCACGCCGTAGGCGCTCCAGGCGCCGGCTCCGCCGACTCGCACGATCCTCACGTAGCCATAGGAGCCGTCCGGCAGCCCGGCGATCCCGAGGATGCCGTTGAACTGGTGCCACTCGCCGGGCGCGAGCTCCTTCGCCTCGGAGAAGCGCAGCGCGCCGGCCTGGTCGTAGACGTCGACGCGCAGCGTGATGGGAGCCTCGCCGCGCCCCGGGAGGTGCACGAGCGCCAGGTTCGAGCGCGCGATTCCGGCAGCGCTCCGCAGCCCGTAGACCGAGCCCTCCTCCTCGGCGGCGTCGAGCTCCGAAGGCGCGTCGTAGAAGACGCCGTAGCTCCCGCCGTCGGCCGCCACGGTGTAGGTCCGGGCGATCGCGTAGACCTCTTCGGTGGCGGCTCCGGCGACGTCGCCGGCGCGATCGGCGCTGATCGTGAGGCTGCCGCCCAGAGGCCGTTCCGGCGTGGCCGCCGGCAGCGCGAGGCCCAACGTCCGCAGCAGCTCGAGCGCGTCGGAGGCGTGCAGCTCGGTGCCGGGAGCCAGCGTGACGTCGACCGTGCCGCCCAGGACGGTACCGGCGCCCAGTCCGCCGGCGGGCCGGAACGCCAGGTGCACCGTGAGCGGCGCGGAGGAGCGGCTGCCCAGCGTGAGCTCGGACCGGAACCGCGCGCCGGCCGCGCCGACCGTGTCGAGCACGATCGGCAGCGTGCGGGTGAAGGGAGCGGTGGACGCGAAGAAGAGCCCGTGGCCCGCGGTGCCGGCGAAGAGGCCGCGCCGCAGCGGCCCGGCGCCCACCGGAGACCTGCCGTCGCGCACCACGCGCACGTCGACGCCCGCCGGCAGGCCGAAGCTCTCCGCCAGCCACCCGCCGGCGTCCTTCCGCAGCACGCCGCTCTCCCCGGCGGCCGCGTAAACGCGACCGGCGGAGAGGTCGAGCGAGAAGACCGCGGCCGACTTCACGCCGGCCGAATCGTCGTAGAACCGGCCGCCGAGGCGCCGGCTGACGCCGCCGGAGAGCCCCGCGTAGAGCACGGCGCTGTCTCCGGCGAAGCCGAGCACCGGCGCGCCGCGGAGACCGCCGGAGATGTTCGCCCAGCGCCCGTCGTCGCCCCGCTCCCAGACATTCGGGCCCAGCGCCGCGTAGGCGCGGCTCCCGGCCAGGCGCACCGCGGTGACGAACGCGTTCGGGGGCAGCCCGGCGTCGTCGGCGCTCCAGGCCCCGAACTGGAAGCGGAACACCCCGGAGCCGGCGGTACCGCCGAGAACTCCCTGCGGAGTCGTCTCCACCGAGGTGATCTCGGCGTTCTGCCCGAGACCGCTGCTCGACAGGACGAAGGGGCCGGAGGGAAGCGAGGCGGTGAACGGGCCGCAGCCGGTGGCCGCCAGCAGGCCGCCGGACTGCGTGAAGGCGAGGCCGGCCACGTCCCCGCAGGGGTTGGGCAGCGGCGGAGCCAGCAGGGTCGGGCGCCCCGAGCCCGGCGGGATGTACTGGCCGTAGTAGAGGCCGGAGCCTCGAGTCGCCACCCAGAAGTCGCCGTTGGCGCGGTCGCTGAACGAGCCGGTGAGCACGTCGGAGACGGTGGCCGCGTTCAGCGAGCCCGGGCCGGCGTCGGACCAGGTCCCGCCGCTCAGCAGGTAGACGGGACCGCCCAGCGTGCCGAGGTAGAGATCGCCGCCGGCGCCGGCGAGCGTCGAGGTGGCCAGCGTCAGCAACCCCGAGCTCTCGGCGACCCACGAGCTGCCGCTCCTGCGGAAGACGCCGGCGTCCGACGTCGCCGCGTGCAGGCTTCCGCCGCCGGCCGCCAGCGAACGCACGTCGTGGATGCCGAAGGCGATCTCCGTCACCCAGGCGGCGCCGCTCCAGACGTAGACACCGCGGGAGGTCCCGGCGTAGAGCGCGCCTCCGAAGGAGGCGAGCGCGGCCGTCCCTTCGCCCGGCCCCATCCCGCCGACCAGCAGGCTCCAGGAGGCGCCGTTGAAGCGCGCCGCGCCGCCGGTCGAGAGCCCGACCACCAGCGCGCTCCCCTCCAGCGCCATCGCGGTGATGAGTCCCGGTCCGGGAGAGGGCAGAGCGGCGAAGGCGCCGCCGCTGCGGCGGGCGACTCCGAAGCCCCCGACGTAGAGCGTGCCGCCGTCGGCGACGAGGAGCGTCGGCAGCGACGTGGCCGACGGGAGGCTCTCGGCCGCGTAGCTGCCGTCGGCGCCGCGGCGGAAGAGCGCCTCTCCGGTGGCCGCCCAGAGCGCGCCGTCACTGACCGCGACGCCGGTCACCGGCCGGTCGGCCAGGCCGTCGCGGCTCCAGACACCGGACGACAGCCGCCAGACGCCGCGCGACGTCCCGGCCCACAGCTCGGCGCCGTTGGCGGTCAGCGCGGCGACGTCGGCGCCCGAGGGCGACGGCGCCGGGTGGAACCAGAGACCGCCGAGCACCCCGCGGGCGAGCGCGGCGGACACGATGAGGAGTACGGCACCGTTACGTAGCGGCAGAAGCATCAAAGGCCCCCCGGATCCATTCCATCGAGTACGGCTCCTCCTGGATCGCGATCACGTCGAAGCGCACCGCCCGTTCGCCGCGAGGCGGGTGGCTGGCCAGCCAGCGCCGGGCCGCGTGCAGGACGCGCCGGCGCTTCCTGGGAGTGACCGCCTCCTGCGGCGCCCCACGCAGGGCGGTCGCGCGGCTCTTGACCTCCACGAAGAGGAGGAGCTCGCCCTCCTCGCCCACCAGGTCGAGCTCGCCGTCCGGATAGCGGACGTTGCGCGCCACCACCCGCACGCCGCGCTGCTCCAGGAAGCGGGCCGCGGCGTCTTCTCCCCGGCGCCCCCGCAGCAGCGACGGGCGCGGCGCGGCGGGCGGCGTTGGAAGGGTCGATGGCGCGGCGCGGCGCCGCGCGAGGCCGAGGCTCTTCAGCCTCGCCTTCCAGTCCTCCGCCTTCCTCTCCATGCGCGCGGCGAGCATAATCGACGCGTGTCCACGCTCCTGGTGCACTGTCCCGATTGCGATGCCACGCTGAGCGTCGACGGCGACACCGGCGCGGTGCTCTCGCACCAGCCGGCCATCAGCAAGAACAAGCTCGGCTCGCTGGAAGAGGCGGCCAAGGAAGTGGAGCGGCGCAAGGAGCGGGCGGCGGACCTCTTCGCGGCCACCGTGGAGCGCGAGAAGCACAAGAGCGAGATCCTGGAGAAGACCTTCAAGCAGGCGCTGGAAAAGGCCCAGGCCGACCCATCGAAGCCCCGCGGCATCTTCGACGATGACTAGCTGGACGCGACGGCCCCGCCTGACGAGCGCCCCGTTAGCGAGAAGGTCAGCAGAGCGGGTCGCCGGAGACTTGGCGGAGGCGATCTCCGCGGTGCCGTAGGCACCGCAAAATAATCAAGCATCTCCGCGATTCATGTACCAGAGGATCCAGGCAAACCCGCCGATGATGGCGAAGGCCATCAAACCCCAGACCGCCAGCAACGGCCAGTTGTCGCCATAGACCTGCTGGGTTCGCCAGTAGCCGTAGACCAGCGACAGCGCCAGAACCGTCAGCGAGGCGATCTTCCAGATGCGCTGCCAGCCCTCGGCGACCTCGGCGTCGAGCCGCATCTTCTCCAGGGCGGCGCGGCGGCGACGACGGTCCATCTCGCGGCGCCGCGCGCGCATGCCGTCGGTCATCCGGTTGTCGGCGACGTGGCCCTCGGACCCGGTCCCGCGCCCCACCGACGCGGTCGTACCGGAGCGGCGGAGCGCCGCCAGCTGGCCGGTGCGGCGTACCGCCTGCTGACCGCCGGTCTTCCGCAGCGCCGCGGCCTGCCCGGTCGCCGACATCGCCTGGGTAGGGCCGGTCCTGCGGACCGCGGCCGAGGAGCCGGTTTGCCGGACAGCCTTGCTCGAGCCGGTCTGCTTCTGCGCGGTGGGGGCCGCCGGAGGCACCGGCCCTGTCTTCTTGATGACGGCGGTAGGGCGCGTGGCGGAGGAGACTCGCTCGGTCTTGTCCTCACCCGTGGAGATCGGCTGCGTCCTCTCCTTCGGGTCCTGTCCCCCTGGCACGATCCGGAACGGCCGGGTCGACTCGGGCTTCTTGGGTTCCGCCACCGCGGGTGCTCCTTGCGGCGAGTGTCGCCCTAATGCGGCGGCGTCGCAGCCGATCCGCGCGAGTTCCCCGGATGCGCCGGGAGCGCCTTGGCCGCGAGCTCCAGGACGTCGAACGGTTCGGTGCGACCGCCCATCTCGGTCTGCGCGTTGCCGAGCATGACCATGCAGAAGGGGCAAGCCACGCCAACCGCCTCCGTCCCTGCGGCCTCGATCTCAAGATACCGCGTCTGATTGATCCGGGCGCCGATTTTTTCGTCCAGCCACATGCGCGAGCCGCCGGCGCCGCAGCAGAGGCCCATCTCCCGGCTGCGCGGCAGCTCGGTGATCGACAGGCCGGGGATGGCCTGCAGCACCTCGCGCGGCGCGTCGTAGACGTCGTTGTGGCGCCCGAGGTAGCAGGGATCGTGGACCGAGATCGACTCCTTGCCGACCGACTCGGTGAGCTCCAGGCGTCCCTCTCGCACCAGCCGGGCCACGAGCTCCGTCCCGTGCATCACCTCGAAGCGGCCGCCGAAGTCGGGGTACTCGTTCTTCAGGGTGTTGAAGCAGTGCGGGCAGTTGGTCACCACCCGCTTGACGCCGTAGCCGTTGAGCGTCTCGACGTTTTGCTGGGCGAGCGTCTGGAAGAGGTACTCGTTGCCCAGCCGCCGGGCCTGGTCGCCGGTGCAGGTCTCCTCCCTGCCGAGGATGGCGTAGCGCACGCCGGCGGCGTGAAGCAGCGAAGCCAGCGAGCGCGACACTCGCTTGGCGCGCTCCTCGTAGGAGCCGGCGCAGCCGACCCAGAAGAGGACCTCCACGTCCGAGCCGGCCGCCTCGGCCATGGTCATCACCGGGAAGGGAAGCTCCTTGATCCAGGCGTCGCGGTCCGAGGAGGGCTGGTTCCACGGGTTGCCCTGCCGCTCCATGCCGTTGAAGGCGGTCTGCGCCTCCTTGGGGAACTCGCTGAGCTCCAGTACCAGGTGGCGCCGCATGTCGACGATCTTGTCGATGAACGTGATGCCCACCGGGCAGGCCGATTCGCAGTAGCGGCAGGTGGTGCAGGCCCAGACCGTCTCCGGGTCCACCCAGCCGCCGATCAGCGGCTTGCGCTCGGCGAGCTGAGCCGCGGCGGCGCCGTTGCCGCGCCCCGACTGGGCCTCGACGATCGCGTCGGCGTCGTGGTACAGGGCGGCCCGCAGGTCCACCATGTAGCCCTTGGGAGTGAGCGGCTTGCCGGTCAGGTGCGTGGGGCAGACCTCGCGGCACCGGCCGCACTCGGTGCAGGTGAAGATGTCGAGCCGCTGCTTCCAGGAGAAGTCCTCGACGCGCGAGACCCCGAACTTCTCGGCCTCGGCAGCCTTCTCGATGTCGAGCGTCTGGAGCTTCCCGGGCACCAGCTTGCCGGTGAAGAGGTTCGGCAGCGCGGTGATGACGTGGAAGTGCTTGGCGAACGGCAGGTAGTTGCCGAAGCCGAAGACGATCAGCAGGTGCGTCCACCAGGCGGCGCAGTAGAGGTGGAAGAGCGATGCTTCGCTGCGGCCCCCCAGCGCGCGCCCGACGGCCGAGGTCAGCGGCTCGAAGCCGGAGCCCCCTTCCCCGTCCAGGTTCATCCGGGCACCGCCGGCCACGAGGTCGGTGACCATCAGGAGCCCGATGAGGATCAGGATCAGGTCGGCGTCGAAGGAGGGGTCCAGGCGGGCTCTCTTGACGAGGTGCCGGCGCCCCAACGCCATCACCACGCCCGCCAGGGTCGTCAGCAGCACGAGGTCCTTCAGGAGGAGGTAGCCCTCCCAGAAGCCGGAGGAGAGGAACGGCACCCGCGCGCCGGGTACCAGACCCTCCAGGACGAGGGCGGTCGTCCGCACCGCCAGCACCACGAAGCCGACGAAGATCAGCATGTGGTAGATGCCGGCGTAGGGATCGCGGAACATCCGCTTCTGCACCAGGCCGAGCTCCACCGTGCGCTTGAAGCGGGTCCAGAGATGGTCCCCGCGCGGGTCGGCGTAACCGCCGGCCGTCATGAGCTGCCATCGCCTCGACACGGTGTAGAGAAAGAGACAGAGGAAGACGGTCAGCACGAGCCCGAAAACAGCGGTGCCGGGGACGCCGAAATACGTCGCCTCGGTAGGGCTCATGCACACCAAGGATACCCCACAAGTGCTATCATTTCCGTGAGTTCCCCGGCCCGGGAAACACCTAGTCATGGAGCGGAGTCGATGAAGATGAATGTCCGGATGTCCTTCGCGGCCCTCGCCCTCACCATCGTGTTTTCGGGAGCGGCTTCGGCCGCGTCACCACAGTCCACGGAGCTCTGGGGAGGGCCCGCGGCCAAGGGCTCCGGACAGCTCGGGGCACAGTTCGACACGGTGATCTACATCAGTGCGGTGACCGAAGCCGTGGTGACCGTCGACTACTTCGCGAACATCGCGGTCGCCCCGGTAACCGTGACCGTCTCGGCCCGCGGCGCCGTGGGGGTGCCGACGCCCGAGGCGCTCAGCAATGCCGGGCCCTTCTTCTTCCGCATCCGCGCCACCGCGGCGGTGACCGCCTGGTCCGAGACGTTCAACCGGACCTCCACGGGACAGTTCGCGCTCAGCCTAGGCACGTTCACCACCTCCGAGTTCCTGACCCCGGGTGACGAGGCGAACGGCGGCGGCGCCGACGCCTCGGCCGTGGCCGAGGTGGGGCGCGCCCGCACCAACGTGGGCGTCCTCTGCAACCCCGGCTCGGCCCAGGCCTGCCTGGTCGAGGTGGCCGTCTTCCAGAACGGCTCGCTGCTGGGGACCGGCACGGTCCAGGCGGCCCCGGGCCGGGCCGCGCAGTCGACCCTCTCGCAGCTCATCCCGGCGGCCGCCGAGCGGCAGCTCCTGGCGCTGCGCCTGCGGCTCTTCACCGGCTCGGGGCAGCCCTTCGCGACCAAGGTCTCCAACACCACCAGCGACGGATCCGAGATCAGGCTCTCGGTGGTCGACTCGGCCTTCTCGACGGCCCCGGCCATCGACAGCTTCACGGTCAGCCCGTCGTCCGGTTGCGCCCCGCAGCCGGTGACCCTCAGCTGGAGCACCACCGGCGCGACCCGCGTCTCCATCAGCGGCGTCTCCGGCGAGCTCCCCCCGAACGGCTCCACCACGGTCTCGCTGGCCTCCACCACCGACCTGGTGCTGACCGCCACCTCCATCACCGGCGAGTCCTCCAGCCTGACCCGCCACGTGACGGTGCTGCCGGCCACCTCCACGCCGACGCTGTCCCCCTCTTCCGGCACCACGGCGTTCGGCGGCTTCCTGGAGGGCATCATCCCGCCGCTCGGCGGCTCGATCACCTCGAGCTTCGTGCAGCGCGAGTCGACCGGCTCCACCTTCGTCGTTGCCGGCAACACGTTCCGCTACACCGCCGGCTCGACCGAGGGAACGGACATCATCCGCATCACCGTGAACGGGCCCTGCGGTGCGGCGACCGCCGACTTCACCGCCATCGTGCTCGCACCCGGCTCGCCGCACATCACCGCCTTCTACGCGGAGCCGGCGCGCGGCTGCGCACCGGCCAGCATCTCCCTCTACTGGAACACGGTGGACGCCTCCTACGTCCAGATCGCCGGCGTGCCCTTCAACCAGCCGGCCAACGGCGTCTACGGGACCACGATCTCGAGCACCACGTCGTTCAAGCTCACCGCGGTCGGCTTCGGCGGCCAGAAGGTGACCAGCACCATCACGGTCCCCGTCGACTCCGCCAAGGAGACGCCGATCCTGAGCGCCTACCAGGCGAACGTGCCCGTGGGCGGCAGCTTCGAGATCTTCCTGACCGGCGTATCGGACCTGAACGCCGTCGTCGTGCAGCACATCCAGCAGGACGCGCCCGGCTCCTTCATCCAGTTCATCGGGCCGGGGCACTACATCTGGTACGCCAGCGGAGCCGGCAACGACGACATCTTCTGGTTCACGTACCGGAACGGGTGCGGCTTCTCGTACGCGGAGTTCCGGGGCCACGTGGTGGTGCCTCAGCCCTGAAGGTGGGGGCCCTAGCCGCCTCCGGCGGCTGGAACCGGGCCCCCACACCCCCTCGGTTCTGCCGGGCGTTTACCCGCAGCTGCGAGCGCTAGCCGTGCAGGTGTTTCGCGGCCTCGGTGAGGGCGGGGACGATCTGGAAGATGTCGCCGACGATGCCGTAGGTGGCGACCTTGTAGATCGGCGCCTCGGGGTCCTTGTTGAGGGCCACGATCACCTTGGAGGAGCCCATGCCGGCCAGGTGCTGGATCGCGCCGGAGATGCCGCAGGCGATGTAGAGCGACGGCGAGACGACCTTGCCGGTCTGCCCCACCTGGTGCGAGTGGTCGATCCAGCCGGCGTCCACCGCGGCGCGCGAGGCGCCCAGGGCCGCCCCCAGCTCCTTGCAGAGCGCGCGCAGCATCGGCCAGTTCTCCGGCCCCTTGATGCCGCGGCCTCCGGAGACGATCTTGTCGGCCTCGGCCACGTCGAGCTCGCCGGCCTCGGCCGCCTCCACCTTCACGACCCTGGCGCGGATCTTCAGCTCACCCAGCTCGAGCGGCACCGCCTCGCCGGTGGCCGGGGCGTCGGCCTTCGACGCCGGGAAGACGTTGGGCCGCGGGGTGGCGACCTGCACCGCCGCCGACGGCGCCGGCATGACCATCGCCCTCGCCTTGCCGGAATAGACCGAGCGGCTCCCGACCAGGCGGCCGCCTTCCACGTCCAGCGACATCACGTCGGAGAGAACGCCCACGCGCCGCCGCGCCGCGAAGCGCGGGGCGAGGTCCTTGCCCATCATGGTGGCCGCCACCAGGACGATCGACGCCGAGGAGGCGGTCGCCGCAGCGTCCAGCGCCGCGGTGTAACCCTCCGACGAGTAGTGCGCCAGCTCGGGACGATCGGCCAGGTAGACCTTCTGCGCCCCGTAGGCCGCCAGGTCCGAAGCCAGGCCGGAGATGCCGGAGCCAGCCACCACCGCGTTCAGGCTGCCGCCGGTCTTGCCGGCCAGCGTGCGCCCCAGCGTGAGCGCCTCGAGGGAGGCCTTGCGCAGCTTGCCGTCGCGTTGCTCGATGAAGACGAGGACGTTGCTCATGCTCACAGCACCTTTGCTTCTTCGCGGAGCAGCCGGAGGAGCTCCTCCGCCGCCTTCCTGGGGTCGTCACCGGGGATCAGCTTCACGGCCTGCCGCGCCGGCGGCAGCTCCAGCTTCGTCCAGCGCACGTTCGCCTTCTCGCCGGCCGCGGCGGCCGCGTCGACGCCCAGGTCGCCCGGCTTCTTCACCGCGATCGTCTTCTTCTTGGCCGCCATGATCCCCTTCAGGGACGCGTAGCGCGGCTCGTTCAGCCCCTTCTGCGCGCCCAGCACCACCGGCAGCGGCGCCTCCACGACCTCCTCGGCGCCCTCGATCTCGCGGTGGCAGGTGACCTTGCCGTCACCCCATTCCAGCTTGGTCACCAGGTTCACGTGCGGCAGGTCGAGCAGCTCGGCCAGCATCGGCACCAGGAGCTGCGCGTCGGTGCCGACGCCCTTGTTGCCCATCCAGACGACGTCGTGCGGCACCGACTTGACGGCCGCAGCCAGCAGCTCGGCGACGGTGAGGGAATCCACGTCCCCCACGCCGTCGGAGGCGATGCGGATCGCCTCGTCGGCGCCCCGCGCCAGGCACTCGCGCAGTCCGACGTCGGCGCGCGCCGGTCCGTAGGTGATGACGGTGACCGTGCCGCCGGACTTCTCCTTCGTCTTGAGCGCCTCTTCAAGCGCGAACTCGTCGTACGGCGAGACGATCCACTTGACGTCCGACTCGTCGATCGAACGGCCGTCGGCGCCGATCTTGATCTTGGTCTCGGTGTCCGGCACGTAGGCGACGCAAACGACGTGGTTCATAGCCCTCCCTCGGCTTGGCGGCGGGCAAGCTACCACGCCTTTCCACGTCCGTCACCGATGAAAATGAATCGCCATTCATTTTTCAAGCGGCCTTGACTTACGCCTCATTTACGCCATACATTCTTCGCCTTCTCCCCCGGGACGCCGTCCGGGGAGGCCAATTGAAGCGCTTGTATGTCAACAGCTTGCGTTGATCGCAGTCACCTCCTCGCCCGTCTGCGGCAGCAGCTTCCCCCCGAGCTGGCCAGCCAGCTCACGACCAGCGCCGAGCTGCTGAGACGCAAGGCGGAGGGGAGCGCGCTGGGCGCCGCGGAGCGCTTCCCCACCGGCTTTGCGCTGGTGGACGGCCTCCTGGGGGGCGGTGTGCGGCGCGGCAGCTTCGCCGAGCTGGTCGGCCGCGGCTCCAGCGGGCGCTTCACGCTGGGCCTCTCGGTACTGGCGTCGGCCACGCAGATGGGAGAGCCGGCGGCCCTGGTCGACATCGGGGACCACCTCGATACACGCGCCGCCGAGGCCCAGGGGATCGAGCTCGCCCGGTTGCTGTGGCTGCGGCCGCGCGCGCTGAAGCAGGCGCTGGCGGTGGCCGAGCTGGTGCTCGGCACCGGCTTCCCTCTGGTGGTGGTGGACGTCGGGCTGGGAGGGCGCATGGGCCGCGTCGCCGCCACCGCCTGGCTGCGCCTCTCGCGGGCGGCGAAGGCGCACCGCGGCGCGCTCCTCCTTCTCTCGGACGCGCCGCGCAGCGGGACGGCGGCGGATGTCGTGCTCGGTCTGCGCGCGCAGCCTGTCTGGCAAAGTCATGTAGCGGTGCCTACGGCACCGCGGAGATCGCCTCCGCCAAGTCTCCGGCAACCGCGCCACTCGCGGTGCTCCCTGTTAGCCGGCCTTTCCACCGACGTCACCCTGCTGCGCCAGCGCCGCGGTGAAGCGCCGCTGCCGGGCGCCGCGCGTCCGGGCGAGACCGTCTCGCTGCTCCTGACGCCCTACGCCATCCAGCCGCCGGCCGAGCGGCCTCGCCTCGCCGCCGCCGTTCCCCGGCGCCTGGTGCGCTCCGCGTGAGGCGGCTCGCCTGCCTGGCGGTGCCGCTCTTCCCGCTGGCGGCGCGGCTCCGCAGCGAGCCCGAGCTGCGGGAGCTCCCCGTCGTGCTGCTGGAGGGGCAGGGGAACGCGGCGCGGGTGGTGGCGGCCACCCGGCTGGCGCGGCAGGCCGGGGTGCGTCCCGGCGCCACGCTGCCGCAGGCCAAGGCGCTGCTGCCGGAGCTGGTGACGCGTCCGCGCGACGCGCTGGTCGAGCGGGCCGCGCAGGAGGCGCTCTTCGAGGCGGCGCTCTCCTTCTCGCCGCGCGTGGAGTGCCGGACGGCCGGCGGAGAGAAGACGCTGCTCGCCGACAGCGACGCGCCCGGCGTGGTCACGCTCGACATGCACGGGCTCGACCGCCGATTTAGCGAGCGGGACCTGGGGGTCGCACTGATCCTCGCCGCCGAACGGCGCGGGCTGCCGGTGCGCGTCGGGGTGGCCGACACCAAGCTCGCCGCCCGCATCGCGGCGAGCCTGCCGGAGACGCCGGCGATCGTGCCGCCGCGGCGCGCCGCGGAATTTCTCTCACCGTTGCCGCTAGGACTCTTGATGGATGCGGGGGAACCTCTGGCCGTCGTGCTCGAGCGGTGGGGGCTGCGCACGATCGGCGAGCTGGCGGCGCTGGCGCCGGCGGAGGTGGCCAGCCGCCTCGGCGTCGCCGGCTACCGCCTGCACGAGATGGCGCGCGGCGTCGACAAGCGCCCGCTGGTGCCGCGTGAGCCTGCGGTGTCGTTCCAGGAGGGCCTCGACTTCGAATGGACGCTCGGCACGCTGGAGGCGTTCCTGGGCTACGCGCGGGAAGCGCTGGAGCGTCTCACCGCGCGCCTCTCGGCGCAGGGCCTCGGCTGCGCGCGCCTGGAGCTGGAGCTGCGGCTGGATCCCTACGAGGGAAGCGGGGAGGCCCACGACCTGCGCAGCCTCCCGCTCCCCTCGCCCACAGTGGACGTCGACACGCTCCTCACGCTGGTACGTCTCGGGCTGGACGCCAGGCCTCCCGGCGCTCCGGTGACCGGCTTCGCCCTCACCGCGCACCCCGACCGCCCGCGCCGCGCGCAGCTCACGCTGTTCGGGCCGCCCGAGCTCTCCCCCGACCGGCTCGCCACCGCGCTGGCGCGGCTGGCCGCGCTGGTGGGCGAGGAGCGCTACGGCACGCCGGCCACCGTCGACGCGCACGCGCCGGAGCGCCACGCCGTCACGCCCTACGCGCCACCGCCGCCGCCGCCGCTGCGCCGGCCGGTGCGCGACAACCAGCGGCTGCTGGCGGTGCGCGTGCTGCGGCCGCCGGTGGAGCTCGAGGTCGTCACTGATGATCGCGAGGGTTTCTCGGGGCGACGGGCCTTCCGCGTCATCCCCGGCGGGCTGAGGCCGCCGCCCCCCTCCGAGCCGGAGCTGCGGCCGCTGTCGGTGCGGTCGCTGGCGCCGGACGGTCCCTCGATCGGCGGTCCGGTGCGGGGCGCCGTCGGGCCGTGGCAGCTCGAGGAAGGGTGGTGGGGCGAGCCGCCGGCTCGCGACTACTGGGACGTCGAGCTGCCGGCCGGCACCTACCGCATCTTCCGGGTGAAGGAGGGCCAGAGCAGCGGCAACTGGTACGCCGACGGCATCTACGATTGAGGCATGATCGTCGCGGTGACCGACGCGACCGAAGCCTCCGAAGATCCCAGGGCCGAGATCGCGCGCCTGAGGGAGCAGGTCACGCGGCTCTCCCTCTTCACCGACGTCGGCAAGGCGCTGGCCTCTTCGCTCGACTCGCAGAAGGTGCTGCAGACGATCATGGAGAAGATCAGCGACCTCTTGGAGCCGGACACCTGGTCGCTGCTGCTGCTCGACGAGGAGCGCGGCGAGCTGGCCTTCGAGATCGCCGTCGGGGAGGGCTCGGAGCGTCTGAAGGACGTGCGGGTCAAGCTCGGCGACGGCATCGCCGGCTGGGTAGCCGCGCACCGGCAGGCCGTCCTGGTGGACGACGCCCGCAGCGACCCGCGCTTCGACCCTACCTTCGACTCGATCACCGGTACGGTGACGCTCTCCATCGTCTGCGTGCCGGTGATGTCGCGCGAGCGGGTGCTGGGGGTCATCGAGCTGGTGAATCACCTCGGCAAGAACAGCTTCGGACACGAGGACCTGATGGTCCTGAAGAACCTGGCCGACTACGCCGCCATCGCGCTGTCCAACGCGAAGTTCGTGCAGCGGATCAACGAGCTGACGATCACCGACGACTGCACCCAGCTCTACAACGCGCGCCACCTCGGCTTCGTGATGGACGCCGAGATCTACCGCTCGGCCCGCTACGGGTTCGACTTCTCGGTCCTCTTCCTCGACCTGGACCGCTTCAAGCAGGTCAACGACTCCCACGGGCACCTGGCCGGCTCCAAGCTCCTCTGGATGATCGGCGAGCTCATCCGTACCCACCTGCGGCTCATCGACTACGCCTTCCGGTATGGGGGCGACGAGTTCGTGCTGGTGCTGCCGCAGACCGGCAAGGAGGCCGCCGTGGCCGTCGCCGAGCGCATGCGCGAGCTCCTGCATTCCAGCCGCTTCCTGAAGGACGACGGGCTGAACGTGGCGGTGACCGCCAGCTTCGGCGTGGCGTCGTATCCGGTGGACGGCACCACCCGCAAGGAGCTGCTCGCCAAGGCGGACGAGGCGATGTACGCCGCCAAGCACGCCGGCCGCAACGCGGTGGCCGCCGCCTCGCGAGCCGTCGTGGCCGAGCCGCCTCCCGAGGCGGCCGCGGCCGAGCCGGTGTAAGCGGAGCCCGCCGCCCGTCATAGAGTCCCGGGACGGGATGGACGAGGATGACGCGCGGCTGCTGTCTCGCATCCAGCAAGGGGACGCTGAGAGCTTCGGCGTCCTCTACGACCGGACGCGCGGCTGGCTCCTCTCCTTCGTCATCGTGCCGCGCGTCGGGGCGGCGGCCGCCGAGGACGTGCTGGCCGAGACCTATCGCACCGCGCTGGCGCGGGTCGGCGACTTCACCTGGCGCGGTGTCGGGCTCCTGCACTGGCTGGCGGCCATCGCCCGCCGCAAGGCGCTGGAGCGGCAACGCGGCGCGGCTCGCGACGCGGCGCGGCTCGAGCCGCTGGCCGGTCTCCTCGACGTGCCCGAGGACCTGCCCACGGTCGAGACCGAGATGATCCGGCGCGAGACGCTGGCCGCGGTGCGCGAGCGAGTGCGGCGGGTGCTGGCCGAGCTGCCGCCACGCTACGCCCGCGCCCTGACGCTGCGGCTGCTGGAGGGGCACGACCGCGCCGCCTGCGCCGCCGCGCTGGAGGTGAGCCCCGCCACGTTCGACGTCGTGCTCTACCGGGCCACTCGCGCGTTCGCCAGGTGCTGGCGGCGCGAGGAGCCGCAGTCGGCGGCGCTGTGAGCGGCGACCTGCGCGAGGTCCCCACCCCCGACGAGCTGAAAGCGGCCCGCCGGCTGGCGCGCGCGCTGGAGGAGGGCGCGACAGGCGGCGCGGAGGCGGCGGACGAGCTGGGGGTCGCGCGTCTCCTCGAGGTCCTGCGCCACGACTCACAAGGCACGAGCGGCACCGAGCTTCGGGCCGAGCTAGTCCGCGGCCGCGGCCGGGCGGCCTGGCACTGGCGGCTCGCCGCGGCGCTCGCCCTCGTGGCGATCCTGGCGGGCCTCCTCGAGGCCCGCCGCTCGTCGCGATCCCACGCTCTCGCCGAGCGCGAGCTGGCGGCCCGGCGCGCGGTGGCGCGGCTCGAGCAGCCGGCGAGCGGCCGGCCCCCGCGGACCCTCGGCACGATCGACCGGGAGCTCACCGCGGAACGGCAGCGGCAGCTCTTCACGCGGCTGGCCCGCGACCGCTGGGCGGGTCTGCAAGGAGGCGATTCGTGAGACGACTGCTCCTGACCCTCCCGCTCCTGGCGCAGATGGCCTCGTCGCAGCAGCCTCCCCGCGGGCCGGGCGGCCCCGATCCCGGCTTCCCCTACGCCCAGCTCCTGCGCGCGGTCGACGAGAAGGTCAGCCTGCTGCTCGATCAGGGAAAGACCGACGCCGCCATCGAGGAGCTCAAGCGCATCCCGGCGCTGAACGTGCCGCGCGACCACCCGGTGTACGAGGGCAAGGCTCACCTCTGGTCGCGCCTGGCCATGACCTACCTGAACGCCGGAAGGAAGAAGGAAGCGCTGGAGACCATCAAGGCGCTGCTGGAGGAGGTCCCTCCGGGCACGGTCGCCGAAGCCTCCGCCTGGCTGCAGGCGGGAACGCTCTACAAGCAGGCCGGCCTCCCCGACGACGCCCTCAAGGCCTTCGACCGCGCCATCGCGCTGTCCGACCGGCTGGTCAAGGACCAGCCCCGTCCTCGTCCAGCTCCTCACCCTTAGACTGCGAAACCTTCGGGCCGGTCGGGCGTCTCCGGGTTGGCCCGAGATGTCTGCGGGCCCAGGACCAGAGGTGAGGTTGGCGGTCGCGAACGGCGAAGAATCCGATCTGGAGCTCCTCGAGCAGGTGCGCCGGGGCGAGCCCTCGGGCGCGGCCCGTCTCTTCGAGCGCTACGGCACGCCGCTTCTCCGCTTCACCGACCGCATGCTCGGCAGCCGGCCCGACGCCGAGGAGATCACCCAGGAGGTCTTCCTCAAGATGATCACCCGGGTCGAGCAGTACGACGGCCAGGCGCCGGTCGCCTCCTGGCTCTTTGCCATCGCCGCCAACGCCTGCCGCGACCGGCTGCGCCGGGGCCGCCGCGCCCACCCGGTCTCGCTGGAGGTCATCACCGAGCGTCCCGACGGCTCCGAGCCGGCCGACGCCCGACTCCTGCAGAAGGAGAAGCGGCTGGCGGTGCGGCGCGCCCTCGGCAGCCTGTCGCAGGAGCAGCGCGAGGCGCTGATTCTCGCCCGCTATCACGGAATGCCCTACGCGGAGATCGCCCGCACCCTCGCCATCAGCGAGGGCGCGGTGAAGACCCGGATCTTCCGCGCGATGGAAGCGCTCAAGCTGCGCTTCGCCCAAGGAGATGCCTCATGGAATGCCGCGACGCACTAGAAGACCTCGTCGTCAGCTTCAGCGGTGACCTCGCCGAGGAAGAGCGCGACACGCTGGCCGCGCACCTTACGTCCTGCGCCTCCTGCGCCGCCGAGGCCGCCGCGCTGGAGGGCGCCTGGGAGCGCCTCGCCGAGGACCCCGACACCCAGGCGTCCCCGTCGTTCCGGCTCCGCACCGCCGCGCTGCTCGAGGAGGCGACCCGCCGCCGCGCCGACCGGCGCGTGGTCGCGTTCCCGTCGCGCCGCGGCTCGTGGGTGCCTCTGCAGATCGCCGCGCTGGTGGTGGTCGGGGTGGGCGGCTTCCTGCTGGCCCGCGTCACCGGCGGCGCGCGCCCCTTCGTGCCGTTCGAGCAGCCGGAGGCGCAGGCGCGGCTCATCCCGGTCGTCTCGCAGCGCACGATCGACGTCACCAAGACGCTGCCCGACCTCGGCAGCCGCCCGCGCCTGACGAACGTCGCCTACAGGCCGGCCGACCCCGACGGCCGCATCGCCGTCTCCTTCGACGTGACCACCCGCTACACGCTCCTCGGCAAGCCGGAGGAGAAGGGCATCGCCGACGTGCTGGCCTACCTCGTCTCCGGCGCCGCCGGGACGGAAGGGGCCCGCGGGCAGGCCATCGACCTCGTGTCGCGCCAGGTGGCGCAGGGCGCCCAGCCCTCGCCGCAGGTCGTGTCGGTGCTGGTCGAGACGCTGAAGAGCGACACCAACCCCGGCGTACGCAAGAAGACGATCGAGGCGCTGGTGCAGCTCCCGCCCACGCCGGAGATCCAGGTCGCGCTGATGCAGGCGCTCAAGACCGACACCAACCCGGCGGTGCGCATCCTGGCCGTCGAAGGGCTCGCCAAGGGCGCGCGCGAGCTGCGCGACCCGGCCTCGATCGAGACGCTGCGTGAGAAGGCCAGCGACGCGCAGGAGAACGGCTACGTGCGCAACCAGGCCGCGCTGGCGCTGCGCGGCATCGCGATGTGAGCGGCGTCGCCATCGTGACCTTCCGCCCCTTCGCACGTCTCCTGGGCATGAGACACGGCGCCCCCGAAACCGCGCTTCACCAGGACCACGCCTCCAGGCTCAAGACCCACCGAACATCGTGCGGTGCCGTCGGCACCGCGAAGATCGCCTCCGCCAAGTCTCCGGCGACCGCCGCGATCGCCTGGATCGCGTTCGTGGCCGGCTTCCTCCTGCTCACGCTGGCGGCGGCGCTCTCGGCCGACGCCGAGAACCTGCGCTCCACCGCCAGCCGCACCGACTCGTTCAGCGCCAGCGGCGCGATCAAGTCGCTGACGCTGGAGACGATCGACGGCGAGGTGCAGATCACCCCGGGGTCCTCCTTCTCGGCGCGGGTGGACATCACGGTCCTGGCCCGCACCGACGCTGACGCGCAGAAGGCGCTGAAGGAGCTGACCAGCAGCTTCGAGAACGAGGACGGCGAGCTCTCGCTGCTCCAGCTTCCCCCCGGGGTGCGGGCCGACCGCCGCGGCGGCCGCCGCTGGAGCGTCACCTCGCACCGCGGCGGCGAGTCGCGCTGGCAGATGAAGGCCCGCTACGCCATCACCATTCCCGCCGGCGCCGCCCTCGACGTCTCGCTGGTGAACGGCAACATCACCACCCGCGGCATCGGCGGCGAGCAGGAGCTGGTGACGGTGAACGGCCGGGTGGAGGTCGAGGGAGCGCGCGGCGAGCTGCGCGCCAAGACGGTGAACGGCGGCGTGAAGGCCTCGGTGGCCCGCCTGGAGCCGAAGGCCAGCATCGAGCTCGGCTCGGTCAACGGGAACCTGGTGCTCACGCTGCCGGCCAAGGCCGGCTTCGACCTGAACGCCCGCTCGATGAGCGGCGAGATCCTCAGCACCTTCAACGTGCCGGCCGACCGTGAGACCAAGCAGGAGGCGCGCGAGGCGGAGCGTCGCGCCCGCGAGCTGGCCGAGCGCAAGCACGAGCTCGAGGAGCGCATCCAGGAGCGCGCCCAGCGCGTCCGGGAACGCGCCCAGCGCGACCGGGAGAGGGCCGAGCGCGCCCGCGAGCGCAGCGAGCGCGAGAAGGAGCGCTCCAAGTCGAAGCAGAAGGACAAGGACAAGGACAAGGACAAGGATCGCTACGAGGACGAGACCCTCGAGATCGACATGGACGAGCTGAACGACACGCTGGCCGAGGTCTCCCGCGAGATGGCCGAGGTCGGGCGCGAGCTCTCCAAGAGCGTCACCATCAACCTGAACCGCTCCTACGACGGGCCGGTCAACGGCGGCGGCGGCGATGTCCACCTCTCGAACCTGAACGGCCGCATCGTGGTGCTCGCCGAGGGGACCTCCGAGGAGAGCGCCCGCTCGATCGTGCGCTCGGCGCGCGTGGTGGCGATCCCCGAGGTGGCGGTCGCGCCGCGCATCTACGTGAAGCCGCCGCGCATCCCGAATCCGCCCAATCCGCCGAACGCCCCGGTACCGCCGGTGCCGCCGGTGGCCGGCTACCGCGCCTACCGCTCCGGCAGCGGCTCCATCGTGCAGGGGGACGTCACCGGCGACTTCACCTCCTCGGTGCCGGTCGGCGACATCACCCTCGGCCGCGTCTCCGGCAGGGTCAAGGTCACCACCCACTCCGGCCAGATCCGCGTCGCCGCGGCCGGCAAGGGCGCCGAGCTCTACACTGCCGGCGGCGACGTCAGCGTGGAGAGCGTGGAGGGGGACGCCCGCTGCACGACGCTGGGCGGCAACGTGAAGGTCGGGACCGTCAGCGGCGACGCGCGGCTCGAGACCTCCGGCGGCGACATCACGCTCGGGTCGTGCGCCGGCACGGTGGTCGCCAAGACGCTGGGCGGCGAGGTACGCCTGCGATCGGTGAAGGGCGCCTTCAAGGCGGAGACGTCGGGCGGCACGGTCGTCTGCCAGCTCGTCGGGCAGCCCAAGGAGGCCTCTTACGTGGAGACGCTCGGCGGGGACGTGACGGTCACCCTTCCGTCCAACCTCAAGGCCGAGGTCGAGATCCGCGTCAACGGCGTCGACTCGGAGAGCGACTACATCGTCTCCGACTTCCGGGAGCTCTCGGTGAGCCGCCGCAACGACACCCAGCGCGCCGAGGGCAAGCTCAACGGCGGTGGCCCGAGGCTGGTGATCAAGTCCAGCTCCGGGACCGTGCGGCTACGGAAGGGCCCGGCGATCTAGATCCCGCCTCGTTGCATCGAGGCGCGCCGAGAGACTCCTCACCCGTTCGTCGGTGGGGGCCCGGCGCGCCAGACGCGCCCTCACCCACCCGCGATAGGGGGCGAGGTCCAGCCGGAAGCCGCCGAGCGCGTCGAAGCGGTCGACCTCGGTCATGGCGTCCGCGAGCGCGCCGCTCTCGTCCAGGCAGAGCAGCTCCCCTTCCAGGATCTCGCCGCGGCGCCGGGCCATCGCGAACTCCCCCTCCAGGGTCGCCGCCAGCCGGTACCAGGAGGCCGCCGCGCCGAGCGCGCCGGCGCGGTGCAGCGCGCGGGCCGCGTCGAACGCCACGCCCGATGCCGACGCCGCGCCGCCGAGGAGCTCACGGGCCAGGAGCTGCGCCTCGCGCACCTCCTCGGCGCGGCGGAGCGTCCCCAGCCGCAGCCTCCCCGTCCACTCCACCAGCACCCGGTCGGCCGCCAGCCGGGCGTCGGCCAGGGCCCGCGCCGAGGCCGCCGCCGCCTTCTCGAACGCTCCTTCGCGAAGCTGCCCGAGCGCCTCCGACGCCAGGCGGTAGGCGCGCCGGCGCGCGTCGCGCCGCTCGGCGAACCCGGTCTCGACCGCCTCCTCCTCCACGAACCCGTACCGGTTCAGGTGGCGCAGCCGGCCGCCGCCGTACTCCAGCACCACCCGCCCGTGCTCCTGGTCGACGCGCACGGCGGCCAGCGGGCGACCGGCGAGGTCCAGCGGCGCCAGCGCGTACCAGGCGAGGCCGAGCGACTCGGCGGCGTTCGCCAGGTCCGGCGACGCCGCCGGCGCGCCGGTGATGGCCTCGACCTTGAGGGCCGCCACGCCGGCGTACCAGCCGGCGCCGGTGAGCGAGCCGGCCACGATCAGCTCCTCCTGACCGTCTCCGTCGAGGTCCAGCGTGCCGGCAGGGCGGTGGGGGCCGGAGGCCGACAGGAGAGCGCGCGTCGCCAGGCCGGACGGCTCCGGATCGCAGAGGGCGACCAGCCCGCCGCCCTCGGCGGTCCGCAGGCTGGCGACGAGCTGCTCTCCGCGCCCGGCCTTCACCGTCCGCAGCTCCAGCGGCACGGCTCCGGGGCCGGCCAGGTCCTCCAGCGCGATGGCTCGTACCGACGTGCCGCCGCGCGGCTCGAAGACGTCCAGCGAGAGCCGGGGAGGCGCGGCCCGCAAGGCCGCGAAGCCGGTCAGAGCTCCTCCGGCGTGGACCTGGGCCACGTGCGCCGCGGCGGCCACGCCGTCGCGGCTCCAGACGAAGTGGCCGGTCTCGTCGAAGACCTCCAGGCGCCGCCGGGTGGTGTCGACGAAGAAGCCCGCCTCGCGCCGGGCCGACGACAGCCAGCGCCAGAGCCCCAGCGCCAGGCAGACGGCCACCAGCGCCTGCGTCGCCAGGAGGCGCGGCCATCGCTTGCGGGCGACCGGCCGGGAGGCGCGGCGAGACTCCAGGTCCGCGAGGACCTCCAGCGCGGTGGCGTAACGGCGCTCCGGGTCCTTGGCCAGGAGGCGCTTGACGACCTCCGCCAGCCAGCGGGGCACCGCCGGGTTGCGCTCGCGCGGGTCGGGGATGGCGGTCCTCACGTGGGCCAGGGCCGTCTCCACCGAGCCGAGCCCCTCGTACGGCAGATGGCCGGTCAGGAGCTCGAAGAGGAGGACTCCGGCCGAGTAGAGGTCGCTGCGCGCGTCCAGCTCCAGCCCGCGCGCCTGCTCCGGCGACACGTGCAGCGCCGGGTCGTCGACGCCCACCGTCTTCTCGTCCAGCGGCGCGTCGTCACGCCACGGCGCCGGCAGCGCGGCCTCGGCCAGCCTCACCCTCCCGCCGGTCAGTAGCACGTTCTCCGGCCGCAGGTTCAGGTGCAGCAGCCCCAGCTCGTGCAGGGAGTGGAGCGCCCGCAGCACCTCTCCGGCCAGCGCCAGCGCCTCCTCCACCGGTATCGGTCGCGCCGGCGCGGCGCGCGGGTCGTCGCCCTGCCGCGGGCTCCCCTCCTGGAGGCGCTGGCGCAGCGATTCGCAGGAGAGCGCCTCGGTGGCGACGTAGAGCGCCTCGCGCCGCTCCACCACCTCCAGCACCCGCACCAATCGCGGGTCGGGCACCGCCCGCCGCAGCACCGCCAGCGAGCGCCGCAGCCGCAGCAGCTCCTCGGCCGAGAGCGGAGCGGTGGGGATGAGGCGGAGGGCCACCTCGTGGCCGCGCTCGCGGTCGATCGCGCGGTAGAGGACGCCGCCGCGGGCGCCGCGCACCGCCTCCAGCACCTCGTAACGATCGCGCAGGTCGGTGCCCGGCGCGAAGAGGTGGATCGCGCGCGGCTGCCGGAGGCGAATCGGGGCGCCGTCCATGGCAGCCGCAGTGTAGATCCGCGGTCAGTTCTTGCTGTAGCCCTTCCTGCTGTAAGGGCCGGACCTGCAGAAGTCGTCGTACCTGTTGAGCTTCCCATCGGCGACGTTGTCGTCGATGACGTCATTCGTGATCGCGTTGCTGGTGCGGGCGTCGGCCGGCCAATCCACGTCGTACACCTCGACCGACTTCACTTTGAGGCCCCTGATGGGGGTGCGCCGATAGTAACCCTCGTCGTGCACCAGATCACGCGTCGGGTCGAGGTGATACCAGCTGCCCTGGTGCTCGTATTCGACGATCGCGTGCCACTCCGTCGACGAGTCGGTGCGCATGACCAAGTGCTTCATCCGCGATTTGATACCCAGAACTCGAAGCAGCGAAACCAAGAGCACCGCCTTCTCGTCACAGACGCCGGACTCCCAACTGCAGACCAGCTGATCGGAGATCGTGTAGAACTGCGCCGGCGTATACGTGTTCTGCCTCACGAAGTCGTACACGTAGTGGCAGAGGCTCTCGGCGGATGGGAGGACGTCATCCGGATCCACCACCGTCCGAAGCGCCATGTCGAGTAACGTCGGATCCTCACAGTGATGAAGGTCGTCGCTCGAGAGAGCGTCGTCCGCGCCATCGGTGCAATCGTGAGGGATCACTGGTGTCAGGTTGGGCAGGAGTGGGACGCTGAAGTCCCAAGAGAGCTGCTGCATGCTGTCGAAATCGACCACGGGCTGTCCGCCCTCCGGCGCCTCCGCGACCGCCTTCCGCGACTTCGAGTATGCGTCTTTGACCTCGTTCGTGCGGAACGGCCTTTTCCTCCCGACCTTGGGGACTGGTAAGTCTCTGCGGATCTCGGCCGCGAAGATCGGAGCGCGATCGATCGCGCCCGGCGCCTGCACCACCACCACCGGCCTCGCGTTGCCGGAGCGTCGCAGCTCGCGCCACCGACCGAAGCCGTAGCGCTCCAGCCAAACTCGAAACTCTGGGTCGCCAGCGAGTTCCGGATACAGGAGCGCGAAGTCCGTCTGGTGGTCCTGCGGAGGGCGTTCCTCCTCCGCCACTGCGGCCCGAGCCTGCATCAGCAGCGCCGCGGCCAGGAGACAGCGCAGCGCCGACATCAGCCTCCGCCTCCGTTCTCCGGGCCGCAGTTGGTGTCGTCCGACAGCACCGGAGGCTGGCAGTGCCACGGCTCGGGAATGTCGGCGAACTGATAGAGCGTGCAAGGATCGATCTTGAAGTCGGTGCCGTCCTCGCCGCCACAGACGCCGGCGACCACAGGGATGTAGCGCGGCTGCCGCGAGGCCTTGGCCGAATACTGCTTGTAGCGGTCGTAGAAGTGGACGAAGTGCGGGTCTTCGGCGACTGTCCGACCGGTGGCGTGCGTGTAGTTCTGGGTGCCCACCGTGGTCACGTTCATCAGAAGCAGCTCGATGACGCCATTCTTGGCGGTGAGCTCGAGCAGCTTCGTCCGCTTGCCGGCACGGGTACTGCTCAGCACCAGCGTGTTACGCGGAATCGTGAACTGCCAGATCGCCTGCTGCGCCAGCAGCTGGCGATAGGTCGCACCCAGCGAGCACCGCGCCTGACTCTTTTTCGCCGGCAGCTGTTTGAAGTCCCACACCACGGCGCTCATCACGTTTGCCGAAAGGGTACCGAAGCGCAGATCCATCGAGCCGGCCACAAGCTCCTTGCCTTGCGCCACCCGGAGGCGATCCGGGTCGACCGTCAGGGCATCCGCGTTGTCGGTCTTGGGAATGATGCGACGGAGGTTCGCCAGGAAGTAGAGCGAAGTCCGCTCCTTGCTCGGTGGGCACAGCACGCCCTTCGGCGGCTCCGCCTCGCTGTACTGGAGCGGCTGGTCGGCGGCGTTCACGTCGTCGAACTCGAGCGCGTCGCCGCGAAGTTCGACATATTGGTACCGGCCGTTCGCCGTCTTCAGCAGCGGGCGAGCCTTCGAGGTTGTTGGCTGGTAGTCGACTCCGGCCATGGCGACCGGCAGATGACCGTAGCCGCGGCCGTTGTGGATCGTCAGCAGCTTGGGCGGTAGCGGCGCGCCGCCCTCGGCAGGCAGGGTCGTCAGCGACGTGATGCCGGTGATGATCACCTTTACCGTTGTCTTGCTGTCCGAGGCGGACGGCTGCGGCTGCTGCGCCGCGACCGCTGTACAGAGGGCGGCCGCCAGCGCGGCGGCGATGGCCGAAGATGCTCGTTTCATGTCTCTCTCCTCATGCAAGCCTCAGAGCCCCAGAAGCTGGAATGCAGCCCAGTCGTAGTGGTGGTTTTCGGTCGATTCGCGGATCAGGGCGGTCTGCGCTGCACGGAACGCGTCCGGCACGCTGCGGCCCCGAGCGAGCTCGGCATAGAAGCGCGCCGACCACCGGCTCGCCTCCGAATCGCGAACCGGCCACAGCGTCGCGACGACGGTCGGCGACCCGGCCAGCAGGAACGCGCGCGCCAGGCTGGCGGTGCCGTCGCTCGTCGGCCTTCCGATCGCGGTGGAGCAGGCCGCCAGGGTGATCAGCCGAGGCCGCGAGAGCCGCCAGGTGGCGATCTCCGAGGACCTCAGCAGCGCGCCTCCTCCGAGCACCAAGGCCGAGCGCGAGGGACGGCGCTCGTCGACGACCGCGTGCCCGGCGAAGTGGATGAAGTCCGCGCTCTGGGCCGCGGCGGCGAGCTGGGTCACTGTGGCCTGGTCCTTCGAAAGCACCACGGTCAGGGGGAAGCCGCTCGAGACCGTCCTGGCGTCCCTCTCCGCCGCGTCCAGCCGTGCGTAGCGATCGCCGGTCGAGCCCGAGCCGGCCGACGGCACGATAGCGACGCCGCGACGCAGAGGCTCTCCCCGGCCCGCGGTCCGCTCCCTTTCGGCGAGCCAGGTGAGGCTCGGCACGACCGACAGGTAGCGATCCTCAGCCAGGAACCGGCCTGACCCTGGCGATTCCAGCAGCGGGAACGACAGGCGATGCAGCGCGTCGTCGGCCGCGATCACCCAACGGCGGCAGGCGGAGACGTCCGCCCACACCGGCGCCAGCACCACGTCGAAGACCGGCGCGGTTCGCGAGTGAACGTCGTCCTCGCCGGCTGCGGCGGCCCGCACGGCGTCGACCGTCCGGGCGAGCCCTACCCGGGCGACGGGCACCTGCCGCAGCCGCGTGGCGCGCGCCGTGATGGTCCATATCAACAGGCGGTCCTCGAGGCTGAAGTACTCGAGATAGGCCTCCTCCGGCCCCGGCCTTGGCGTCACGTCCAGCGGCTCGGGTGCGTCCCGGCGACCGACCATCAGCGCATCGCGCAGCAGCCTGGCCTTGTAGCGCTCGACGGCCCGCAGCGCCTCCTCGGACCGGCCGGCGTCGATGAGCAGCGCGACCAGCTCCTCGGCCGCCCGGCGACCGGTGTCGAGGAGCGTCATCCGCTCTTCGTCGGTGGTGATCTCCTCGCGCTGGCGCTCGATCTCGCCGAGCGCCGCGCCCAGGCTGCGTTCGGCGGCAGCCGAGTCGCCCTTGGCCCGGTGCGCCCGGGCCGCGATCTCGTGCGCCAGCGCCAGATGGACGCGCGTCCCCGCCGCGGAGAGGTCTGCGATGGCCTCGTCGACCTCGGCCAGGACACGATCGGGCTGCGCGTCGGCGAGCAGCGCACCGCGGCTGATGGCGATGCTCGGTCTCAGCCGCGCGCCGGCGGCCTGGTCGGTAATGCCGGCAAACGAGCGCGACGCCGCGTTGAGCTCGCGGCGGGCCTCGTCGGGGCGTTCCAGACGGAGCCAGAGGCGGGCCCGAGACAGGTGGCCGTTGGTGAGCTCCACCGCGGACGCGGCACGCGTTGCCGCCTCCAGCGCCTCGGCATAGAACGAGAGCGCGGCGAACGGAAGGCCGGCCGCCTCGGCAACGCGTCCTGCTTCCCGCATCACGACGAAATCGCGGTCCGAGGCCCCGGCGTGCAAGGCGTTTCGCATCGCCGCCCAGGCGCTCTCGACCTCGCCCGCCCAGCGGTAGTTCTCCTCGATGCGCACCTCGATCGAGGCCGCGCTGGCGGCGTCGCGCATCCTCTCGAACAGGGCTCGCGCCCGCTGGAAGGCCGATCGCGCCCGGTCGAAGCGGCGCCGCGCCGTCTCCACCGCTCCCTCGTTCCAAGCGCACTGCGCCTCGAGGCTCGGATAGCGGCCGGAGACGTCGCGTCGGAGCACCGCCTCACAGCCCGCCAGCGACGCGTCGGGGCGCTTCTCGTAGAACTCCAGCGTCGCCAGGTAGAGCGCGGAGCGCTCGGCGAGCACGACGGACCGGCGCCGCAGCGTCCGTTCGGCGGAAGCGAGCCGCGAGCGCGCCTCGCCCAAGCCGTACGCTTGCATCGCGGCACGGCCCTTCCCGAACCCCACCAACGCGTCGCGGAGCTCGGCGTCCTGCCGGGCGCGCCTGACCTGCTCGACGCTGTCGGCGGCGAGGGCGTCTCCGCTGATACGCGACACCGCACCGGCCACGCGCCGCGCCCTGTCGAGGGCCCCGTCGTCGCCGGCCGCCCAGGAAGGCAGCAGCTCTTCCTCGACAATCGCCCTCGCGTGGCCGGGCCCCAGGCTCACCGCGCGAAGCACCTGCTCCTCGCCGCCGATGGACAGCGACTGAGAGAGGGCGTCACGCACCTGCTCGCGCGACGCCAAGCCACGCGAGGAAACGTCGGCCGTTCGCTGGCGTGCCTCCGCGGCCCAGGGACCGGCCGGTTCACGGCCCAGGCAGTCGCGCCAGGCCGCCAGGGCCGCTTCACGCAAGCTCGTCCCGGAATGCGCCAAGGCGCGGTTCCAGGCGATCTCGGGCGTCTGCGCGATGCCCCAGGCACGCTCGACGGCGTCGCGTGCCGCGAGCTCGTCCAGGCCGCCCTCCTGAGCGCGCGCCAGGTAGGCGGCCGCCAGGTCCGAGAGGAGGTCGGCGTTCTCCGAGCGGCGGACCGCCGTCGCCAGGTCGGGCTCGCTCGCGTCGAGCCGTACCGCCTCCTCGAAGGCGCTGACCGCGACGCCGGGCTCACCCGCCAGAAGGGCCGCGACACCCCAGGCTCGTGCGGCTCCGATGGACGGCCGTCGCTGGAAGATCGCCGCGCGCTCGGCGGCGGCCGCTGCCAGGTGCATCGCCGGCGCCGGCGACACCGCGCTTCGCCTGGCGTCCTCGAGCCGCCGATAGGCAAAGCCGCCGCTCAGCCGCCCTGCGGCCGCGCGCGAGCTCAGAGCCTTCGCCGCGTCCACCAGCGCCCCCATCCCGTCGGAGCGCCTCCCTTGGGCGAACAACAGCAGACTGCCGAGCGCCGCGGCACCCGCCACCGTCCATCCGAGCCGCCGGTACGCTCGCCGCGGAGTCATCCCTGTGCGTCTCCTCCCGTCCCTTAGGCGGACGAAACGACCGTGTTTCGCCGCACCGCACGGCCGGTGCAGGCCTGATCTCTCGAAAGAACTGTCGGCGAAATGTCCTGGCTTCAGTATAGGTCGCCCTGGAGAAGGTGGAAGAGCCGCGAGCGCGGACGTCTCTAGAATCGGGTACCCATCGAGAGGCGTCCTTGAATAGAGATCGGCCTCCAGGGCCGGAGGTGCATACCGTGGCTCAGAAAAAGAGCACCAGTGTCCGCAAGAACAGCAAGAAGAGCAGCAAGCCGCCAGCCAAGACCGCGAAGAAAGGCGCACGCCCCAAGGCCAAGCCTCGGCGCCCGGCCCCGAGGAAAGCAGCCCTGTCGATCAAGGAGGTCTCCTGCGGCCAGTGCGTCTACTCGGCCGTGGTGGTGTGGTGTGGCCATCCGTTCGACGACGTCAACGCGACGATGGCGGCCCTCTACGCTCCCCGCCCCTGCGCGAGGGCCGCCCTCGATGAGCTGAGGGCCCTGCTCGCCGAGCGCTGCCAGTGCTCGGTGCCGTCGAGCTTCCTGAAGTGCTCGACGACGTTCCTGGCGCTCCGGCAGTACTGCTGCGGTCTCTGAGGGTCCGATGCTTGGCCCGAAGCTCCGTCGCACGCTCGGCGTCCTCCTTCTGCTCGGCGGCCATCGGCTGGCGGCCCAGAACCCGGCGGCCGCCGTGGAAGTGGACCCAGCCACGCCCTCGGTCTTCCTGGTCCGCGCCGGAGCGATCGGGTTCTTCGGGCGCCCGGAGAAGAACGACTGCGCCGGCGCCGCCTGCGCTTCGCGCTATGTCCTCGAGAACCGAAAGGACGGCAGCCAGATACCCGTGATCGGGGTCGCCCAGGAGGACAACGGGACGCTGCGTGTCACGGTCGATGGTGCTCTGCCCGCACCCGACCCTCAGCTCGTCTTCGTGGCAAAGGCGCTGGACCTCGGAAACGTGAACTACACCACGAAGCGGCTGGAAGTCTCCTTCGGCGCCTGGCTGTTGCAGTGGGCGGGGAGCCGGCGCCACTTCACGTATCACTCGCCGATCGCGGTCACGCTCGCAGACATCGCCGCGGCAAGCGGCTCGATCGTGGTCACCGTCACCGACACCGAGTCGCTGGCCGTCGTCACTCGTCGGATCAGGCGCGCCCTGCCGATGCCGGGCGAGGGCCCGGGCGCCGGCAGACCTCGACACCGCGTGGTTCTGGTGCTGAGCTCGCCGATCCCGCCCGGATCGCTGAGCGTGAAGATCGCCGGCCTGCCGGGGGGAGCGGTGAGCGCGACCCTCAAGGTGACGCCGCTCTCCAAAGACAAGGCCAACCTCTACCTGAACGGCCAGTTCGTCCTCAATCACGACGGCGACGACTCCTATGCCGTCGACGGGAAATACAAGCCGGTGAGCTGGGACCTCTCGCCTTCGTGGGACCTATCGCCGCTTTTGGAGCTGAACGTCGGGTCGACGTCGCTCAAGAAGCCCGACACCTTCCACGCGGCGCTCGAGGCAGGGCACTACTGGACAGCCGCCGAGGGCGCGAGCTCCTATGCCCTGACGATCGCGCCCGACGCCCTCGCCGACAAGAAGCTCGACACGCTGGACGCCGGCGGCGCGGTGACCCTGTCGGCCGCGTTCCAGCCGCTGCAACGGTCGCTCTGGATGGCCCGCCTCCTCTGGACGCAGGCGAAGGAACGCCAGGAGACCGTGAGCGCGCGCCCACCGAGGTTTGGATACACGCTCACGCCGGTCCTCGCCCTGGAGGGGGGCTCGCACGTACGAAGCCTTTCCGAGGAAGTCGAAGGGCATGCCTATGTGCGCGCGCGGGCGGGCCTGAAGGCTCTCCTCGAGTTCGACCGCTTCCTCCTGGACGCCAGCGTCGAGGCGCGCCGACTCTTCAAGGACGAGGCGGTGCTGGCCAAGGGCACGCCGGTGAAGACGGGTCGAGGCTACAAGGGCTACCTCAGCGTCGAGCTGGCCTACCCGTTGATGGAGATGCTGAGGCTGAGCATCAAGCACGAGTGGGGGGACCTCCCACCCGTCTACAAGCGGACCGAGAACACGACGTTCGGGATCACCGTCATCTACTGAGCCCAGGATCCGGGGAGCTCTCAGGCCAGCAGCGCGTGGGCGGACGAGGCGCTCGCGCACGAACCTTCCAGGTGCGCCGGGGCGCCGTCCATCAGGACCACCACGCTCACCCGGCGCACGTCCCCTCGCGAGGCCCAGAGCTCGGCGACGGCGTCGGCCATGGCGCGGGTCTCGCACCAGCAGACGGTGGAGGCGGCCACGTAGGCGGAGCCGTCGTTATGGAACCGGCCGGTGGCGTACTCCTCCTGCACCGCGTAGCGCATCGCTCCCTCCAACCCCTTGAGACGGACCGGCTCGTCGGTTTCTCGCACTGCTATCCTTGAGATCACCTGGCCATGATCGAAGTCGCGCGAGAGGGAGAGGCCTGCCCACCACCGAGCGAGCTCCTGGTCTCGCAGCTCCCGCTCATCGAGTCGGTCATCCGCTTCGTGGCGCGCCGCTCGGCGCTGGACGCGGCGGAGACCGAGGAGCTCGGCGGCGTCGTCAAGCTCAAGCTGATCGAGAACGACTACGAGGTGCTGCGCCAGTTCCAGGGCCGAAGCAGCCTGAAGACCTACCTGACGGTCGTCGTCCAGCGGCTCTTCCTGGACGAGCGGACCCGCCGCTGGGGGAAGTGGCGCGCCTCGGCCGAGGCGCGGCGGCTGGGGCCGGGCGCGGTGGCGCTCGAGAGCCTGGTCAGCCGCAGCGGGCTCACCTTCGACGAGGCGGTCGAGACACTCGGCGCGCGCTCCGACCAGACCTGGTCGCGGCCGGACCTGGAGCGGCTGCGCGAGCGCCTGCCGCGTCGCACGGTGCGGCGCTTCGTCGGCGAGGAGGTGCTCGCCAACGCCGCCAGCGACGGCTCGGACGTGGAGGAGCGGCTGCTCGAGCGCGAGGGCAGGCCGGTCGTCGACCGGACCCGCACCGCGCTGCGGCGCGCGCTGGCCGCGCTGACGGCGGAAGACCGGCTGATCCTGAAGATGCGCTTCGACGACTCCTTCACGGTCGCGCAGATTGCCGGAGCGCTGAGGCTGGAGCAGAGGCCTCTCTACCGCCGCATCGAGCAGCTCCTGAAGTCGCTCCGGGCCACCCTGGAGCGCGACGGCGTGGAGAAGGACCAGATCGTGACCCTGCTGGAGCAGGGGCGCTTCGACCTGGCCCTGGACTCGAGTCCTCCTCCGGCTGCGGCAGAACGGTCCGCGCGTCCGTCCAAATCAACGTGAGCGTTCCCACGCGACCGAAAGAAGGAGAAGGTTGACCGAGACCACAGGCACAGCGATGGCTTGCCCCGATCCCGAGACGCTGGCCGCCTTCGTCGACGGACGCCTGACCAGCGCCGAGCGCGCCGCGGTGGCCGAGCACCTGTCGAGCTGCGCCGATTGCTACGAGCTCTTCGCCGGCACGGTGCGCATCCAGGAGGCCGGCGCCGCCGTCCCGGCGGAGGTCGTGCCGCTGGCCCGGCCCTCGCGCGCCTATCGCTGGCTGGCGCTGGCGGCGGCGCTCCTGGTGGCGGCGCTCCTCGGCCTGTGGCTGGTCCCCACCGGCCACCGGGGCGATGTGGCCGGCCTGGTGCGCGCCACCGGCAACCGGCCCCGCACGGTCGAGGCGCGTCTCACCGGCGGGTTTTCGTACGGGCCGTTGCGCTCACCCACCCGCGGACCCGAGAACGACCGTGGCTGGGAGACCTGGCAGCTCCAGAAGGCGGCAGCCGACGTCAAGACCAAGGCGGACGCGAATCCCACCGCGCAGCTGGAAGCGGCGCTGGGCGTCGCCCATCTCCTGCTCGGCAAGCCGGACGAGGCGCTGACCCGCCTGGAAGAGGCCGCCCGCCGGGAGCCGAAGGCTTGGCTGCAGTCGGACCTCGCCGCCGCCTACCTGGCGCGGGCGCGCGAGGGGCATGCCGAGGACCTGCCCAAGGCGCTGGCCGCGGCGGAGAAAGCGCTCGCGCTCGAGCCGCTGCCCGAGGCGGCGTTCAACCGCGCGCTGGCGCTCGAGGCGCTGGGGCGCGCGGACGAGGCGAAGCGAGCCTGGGAGGATTACCTGAAGCTGGACCCGAGATCTCCCTGGGCCGAGGAGGCGCGCCAGCACCTCTCGCGCTAGAAGAACCGCCTCCACCAGGGCCGCGGCGCCGGAGCCGGCGGTCGCCGGAGACTTGCCGGAGGCGATCTCCGCGGTGCCGCAGGCACCGCCACATCGTCCAAGGCTCGCTTCTCTTCGTCCAGCGCGCGGCTCTTCTCGGCGATCGCCTCCAGCTCCGCGCGGATCCTCTCCTCCAGCTCCATCGGAAGCGGGCGCCCGATGAAGACGATCCGGCTGCTCCGCTCGTCGTCCGGCCAGGCGGGCAGGCGGTGCGTCGGGCAGAGGATCCACTGGACCGACTGCACGACCAGCGGCCGCTCGTCGTCCCGCGTGTGGAGCACGCCCTTCACCCGCAGCAACCGGTTCCCCTCGTCGCGGGTGAGGCGCGCGAACCAGGAGGCGAAGAGGGGGAACTGCAGCGGCCCCTCCAACCGCACCGTGAAGCTGCGCGCGGAGTTATGAGGGGTTGCTTCCGGCGCCCAGAGCCACTCCTTCAGACGCTCGGCCCGGGCTGAGTCATGTGGCGGTGCCTCCGGCACCGCGGAGATCGCCTCCGCCAAGTCTCCGGCGACCCCCTCCAGCGTCCCCGCGCCCAGCAGCTCCTCCGGGTCCACGCGGCCCAGCACGGTCGGCTTCACCGGCGCGACCGGGTTCAGGCGGGCCAGCTCGCGGCGCACCGCGGTCACCTGCTCCTCGGTCACCAGGTCGACCTTGGTCAGCACGATGCGGTCCGCCAGCGAGACCTGCTTCGCCGGCTCCGGCTGCTCGGCCAGCTCGGTCTGCGCCAGCACGGCATCCACCGTCACCACCACCGAGTCGAGGTAGACGAGGAGGCTCATGGCCGGGTCGTTCACCGAGGTGTCGACCAGCTTCACCGGGTCGGCCAGGCCGGTCGTCTCCAGCACGATGCGGTCGAAGCGCGGGATCTCGCCGGCCTCGCGCTTGGCGAAGAGGTCCTTGACGGCCTCGGTGAGCTCGCCCAGGTACTGGCAGCAGACGCAGCCCGAAGCCAGCAGCAGCAGGTCGCCGCGCACCTCCGAGACGAGGAGGTTGTCGATGCCGACCTCCCCGAACTCGTTGATGAGCACCGCCGTCTTCGCCAGCTCCGGCTGCGCCAGCAGGTGGTTCAGGAGCGTGGTCTTGCCGCTGCCGAGGAAGCCGGTGACCAGGAAGAGAGGGACCCGCCCGTCAGCGAGCTCGCCCGGCAGCGCCACTCACATGACGCGGGGGGGCTCCGAGACCGCCCCCCCGAGCCCCCCGGCCGGGCGCGATGCCCTCTTAAGCAACCTTCTTCTTCCAGGCGGCGATCATCCCCTTGATCTCCTCGAGGAACGGCTTGGCGTCGTCGGGGCCGGCGGCCTTCACGGCGTTCTCCAGCTCGACGATCCCCTCCTTGGTCTTACCGGCGGCGTTCAGCAGCCCCCCCTTCACGAAGTGGCTGAAGGTCGTCTTCTTGATCGCCAGCGCCTTGTCCACCCAGCCCATGGCCTCGTCGCGCGCGACGTTCTGCTCCAGCGCGTAGCCAGCGGCCTCGGTGTAGGGCTCCCAGTCGCCCGGCTTGGCCTTGGCGATGTTCTGCCGCAGCTGCGCCATGACGCGCTCGTTGGTGTTGACCTTGTTCTGGATCTTGACCGGGACGCGCAGCTTGTCCCAGGCGATCACCAGCGTCGCGCCGTTGACGGAGAGGTCGTCGAAGCGGACGTCCATCCACTCCACCGAGCCTTCGGCGGTGCGCGGCGTGACCTTGACCGAGGCGACGTCGTCGGCCGGCTTGTGGTTGTAGGCGCCCCACTGCTTGGCGTCCTTGTTGAGGCCGACGGTCCACTCCTTCTCTCCGGGGATGGTGAAGAGGGCATAGGTGCCGGCGCTCACCGGCGTGCCCTCGAAGAGCACGTCGTCCTCGAACTTGATGTTGGTGGCCGAGTTGGCGCCGGTGCGCCAGGCCTTGCCGTAGGGGACCAGCTCGCCCCAGATCTTGCGCCCCTTCACCCCGGGACGGCTGTAGGTGACGGTCACGTCGTTGATCCCGATGCGCTGGGTGACCTGGCTCCAGGGGCTCACCTGCGGGCGCTTGTCCTGCGCGGCCAGCGGAAGCGCGAAGAGCGCGGCGGCGCTCAGGACGGTCGTACGGATCGAAGCTTTCATCGAATCCTCCTCCAAGACGGTTCCGGATGATACGGGCGACAATCCGGCCGTGCGCATCCTCAAGGGTCTCGCGATCTTCCTGGCGATCGCCGGCGTCTCCCTCGCCGGCGCCTACAAGGTCCTCTTCCGCGAGGAGCCGTCGGCGCGCAGCGGCGTCACCGGCGACCTCTTCCAGGACGTCACCCCCGCCTCCGGCGTCGCCTTCCGCTTCCACAGCGACTTCGTGGACGGCAAGCTGATCCCCACCATGGGGGGCGGCGCGGCGCTGGCGGACTACGACGGCGACGGCTGGCTCGACCTGGCGCTGGTGAACCAGCCCAGGCACGGCCCCAGCTACCGCAAGGCGGGGCACACCCAGCCGCTGGCCGGCTGTACGCGCCTCTTCCGCAACCGGGGCGACGGCACGTTCGAGGACGTCACCGAGCGCTCGGGCGTGAAGGCCTGCGGCTGGGGAGTCTCGGCGACCTGGGCCGACCTCGACGCCGACGGCCGCCCCGACCTCCTGATCGGGAACGCCGGCGAGCCCAACACGCTCTGGAGGAACGAGGGGGGCGGGCGCTTCGCGCTGGTTCCCAAGAGCGGCCTGGAGAGCGGCAAGTTCTCGATCGGCGTGGCGGTGCTGGACATCGACGCCGACGGCGTCGCCGACGTCTACATCGGCCATTACCTGGACACCGACCCGGACCGTGAGGCCGGGACCACCGGCCTGGCCTTCAAGACACCCGACGAGTACCCGGGCCAGGACAACCTCATGCTGCGCGGACTCGGCGGCCTGAAGTTCGCCGACGTCACCGACGCCAGCGGAACGCGCGATCCGGGCTCCAAGACGATCGGCGCGGTGGCGCTCGACTACGACGGCGACGGCAAGACCGACCTCTACGTCGCCAACGACCAGTGGCGGAACTCCCTCTTCCACAACGAGGGCGGGGGCGTATTCCGCGACGTGTCGGAGGAGACCGGCACCGGCTTCCCGCAGGAGGGCCCCACCGCCTTCGGCCGGAAGACCCGCAGCGGCATGGGGCTGGTGGCCGAGGACCTCGACCGCGACGCGCGCCCCGACCTCTTCATCACCAACTACGCCGACGAGCCCAACTCGCTCTACCGCAACGTCGAGGGGGCCGTCTTCGAGCAGGCCGAGCGGGCCGCCTTCGGCGGGGACCTCGATCCGTCCATCCGGATCTCCGGATGGGGCGTGGTGGCGGTGGACTACGACGACGACGGCCGCGAGGACCTGGCGGTCTCCAACGGGCAGATCATGTCGCGCTTCTGGACGGTGCTCTCCGGCTGGTTCAACCCGCAGGCCAAGAACTTCGCGGTCGGCGAGAAGAGCTATGCGCAGCGGCAGCTCCTCTTCCACAACGAGAGCGAGCCCGGCAAGCTGCTCTTCAAGGACGTCTCGCCGGTGGCCGGCGACTTCGGGCGGCTCTGCGTCGTCGGGCGCGGCCTCTCCACCGGCGACCTCGACGGCGACGGCCGGCTCGACCTGGTCTTCAACCCGATCGACGTGGCCGCGGTGGTGCTGCGCAACGGGGTGAAGGGCGGCCGCTCGCTGGAGGTCCTTCCGGTGGCCGGCGCCGACGGCAAGACCGTCGTCGGCACCCAGGTGACGGTGAACGGGCGAGCCAAGCCGTTCTTCGTGACCCCGTCCTACGCCAGCGGCTCCTGGGTGCCGCTGCACTTCGGACTCGGCGCCGTCGACTCGGCGGCGGTCAGCGTGCGCTGGCCCGACGGCACGGTGCAGGAGCTCGGCGCGCTGGCGGCCGGCTCCTACACGCTCCGCAAGGGCGAGGCCCCGAGGAAGCTCCGATGACGACGACCCGCGAGCGCCGCCGCGAGGTCATGCAGATGTTCTCCGGCACCGGCGCCGTCTACGACGGCCTGGTGGCCGCGGCCACGATGGGCGAGGACTCGTTCTGGAAGCAGGCGGTCCTGGCCCGCCTGGAAGCCCCGCGCCGCGTGCTGGACCTGGCCTGCGGCACCGGCATCCTGACGTTCCTGATCCGCGACCGCTTCCCGGAGTGCCGCGTGGTGGGCGTCGACCTCACCCAGGACTACCTCGAGGTGGCCCGCGCCAAGGCGCGGGAGCGCGGCGACGACATGGTCACCTTCCTGCACGGCTCGGCCGACGAGGCGGTCCCGGACGGGTTCTTCGACACCGTCGTGTCCTGCTACGTGCCGAAGTACGTCGACCTGCCGCGGCTCGTCTCGCTCATCTGCGGGCTCCTCACGCCGGGCGCCCAGCTGGTGCTGCACGACTTCCTCTACCCGCGCCATCCCTCGGTCCGGGTCGTCTGGGAGAAGCGGCTGGAGGAGCTGGTGGCCTGGGCTCGCGAGAACCAGCCGGAGGCGGTGCCGATGATGGAGATCCTGCCCGGCATCATCCGGCGCTCGCGCTGGAACGAGGAGCTGCTGGCCGACCTCCGGAGCCGCGGCTTCACCGACCTGCACGAGGAGCTGCTGAGCTGGGGCACCGCGGCGATCGTCTCCGGCCGAGCGCCGGCGTGAGCGACGAAGGCCCCTACGTCCTGAAGGGGGGCCTGCCCGGCAAGCAGCGGCTCGACCTCCTCACCCGTCTCCTGGAGCCGACCACCGAGCGGCTGCTGCGGCGCGCCGGCCTCGTCGCCGGGATGCGCTGCCTCGACGTCGGCTGCGGAGGCGGCGGCGTCAGCCGGCTGATCGCGCGGCTGGTGGGGACCGAGGGCACCGTGCTCGGGCTCGACCTCGACCCCGAGAAGCTGCGCCTGGCGCGCGCGGACACGGCGGAGGAGGGGCTCCACAACGTTCGATTCGAGCAGGTCGACGCGCGCCAGCTGGACGAGCCTCCCGTCCACGACCTCGTCTACGCGCGCTTCCTGGTGACCTATCTGCCCGACCCGGTGAACGCGGTGCGGCGCATGCTCCGGGCCCTTCGGCCCGGCGGCGCGCTGGTGGTCGAGGACATCGACTTCTCCGGGCACGTCTGCCACCCGCCGAGCCGCGCCTTCTCGCGCTATCAGGAGCTCTTCCGTGCCGCGGTGAAACAGCGCGGCGGCGACGCCGACATCGGCCCGCGGCTGCCGGAGGTGCTCCTCGAGGCCGGGACCGCCGACCTGGACGTGTCGCTGGCGCAGCCGGTCTTCCTCGCCGGCGAGGGCAAGGGGATGGCACGCCTCACGCTCCAGAACCTCGGCGACACGCTGATCGCGCAGGGGCTGGTCGCCCGCGAGGAGCTGGATGCGCTGATCGCCGAGCTCGACACCTTCACCCGCGACCAGCGGACGCTCCTCAGCCTGCCGCGCGTCTTCCAGGTCTGGGGGCGCCGGCACTGAACTCGGGCGCGCCGGGAACTCCGGCTCGCGACTCGAGGTCTCCGGTCTTGAAGACCGGCCCCGGAGATCCCACTTCACCTGTCCGGCGGAAGGTTGGTGTTTGAGTATCATGGCCGGACGAGCGATCACGAAATGGCCGAGGACCCCAAGCCTCAGAACCTGAAGACGGTCGTCGGCGTAGCGCCCGTCAACATCCACAGGTCCAGCGAGAAGGCGCCCTTCGTGATGCTCATCGCCGGTGAGCACTCCGGCATGATGCTGCGCATCCCGCCCACCGGCCGCCTGATCATCGGCCGCGACGCCGCCGCTGACCTGACGGTGAACGACTCGCAGTGCAGCCGCCGCCACGCGCAGATCCACCAGGACAGCAGCGGCACCGTGATCATCGAGGACCTGGGCAGCACGAACCGCACGGTGGTGAACGGCGTCCCGCTGGAGTCGGCCCGCGAGCTCCAGGACGGCGACCGCATCTACATCGGCACCACCACCATCCTGAAGTTCTCGCTGCAGGACGAGATCGAGGAGCGCTTCCAGTCGAACCTCTACCGCTCGGCCACCCGCGACCCGCTGACCGGCGTCTTCAACAAGCGCTACTTCCTCGAGGCGCTGGAGCGCGCCGTGCGGCACCACGAGCGCCTGCGGTCGCCGCTGTCCCTGCTGATGTTCGACCTCGACCACTTCAAGCACGTGAACGACACCTGGGGCCACCCGGCGGGCGACGAGGTGCTCAAGGCGATCACCAAGGCGGCGGACGGCGCGCTGCGGGCCGAGGCCACGCTCTGCCGCTACGGCGGCGAGGAGTTCACCGTCATCCTGAGCGCCACGCCCCTGCCGGAGGCGGTCACCATTGCCGAGCGCCTGCGGGACACCATCGGGCAGCTGGCGGTGCCGTTCGACGAGACCCGGCTGCAGGTCTCCCTGAGCATCGGCGTCGCCGCGCTCGGTGGCGAGGTGCAGACCACCGAGGCGCTGGTGGCGGCGGCCGACGAAGCGCTCTACCGCGCCAAGCGCGAGGGGCGCAACCGCGTGCGGACGGGCTGAGTCACTCGGGGGAACCCGCCAGGCTACGGGTTCCCCCGAACCCCCTCCGCAGCCAGGCTGTCTTCCGTCCAGCGACGGAGCAAATCTACTTCACGATCTTCAGCAGCTTCTTGGCGGCGCGCTCGGCCGCGTCCAGCACCGATTCCTTCCCCGGGTCGCCGGTCTCCCCGCCGCCCTGCACGCTGGCGACGCCCTTCACGTCGAAGAGCGAGATGACGTGGCCGTCGCGCGCATCCACCAGACGGAGGGCGACGTCGGTCTCGGCGGTGGAGCTGCCGATCATTCGCTCCACGCGCCGGCCGGTGTAAGGGTCGATCTCGGTCATCATGGTCCCGCGCGACTTGCCCTCCGGCAGGGTCACCGTCACCGCCAGGTAGGCGTCGCTGGGCCACTGCTCCTGGAAGGCCTTGGCGGCCGCGCCGCCGGGCTCGGTGGCCAGCGGGGCCAGCCGGCCGCCACCCAGCCGCGCGTCCACCACCGAGATGCCCTTGTCGCTCGCCTCCGAGGCGAAGCGCGCCACGAACGACTCCAGCTCCACCGTGGGCCCGTCGGCCTCCACCAGCGCGATCTTGCGCGGCTTCGCCGATTCCTTGCGGACCGGCGCGGCGCTCGCCGCCGAGCTCGCCGTCGCGGGCGCGGTCGTGGTAGACGACGCGCAGCCGATCAGGCCCAAAACGAGGACCAGTGCGGTGTGCTGTCTCATCGCGTCACCGTCCTCACGGCTGGTGCGGAGGGGCGAAGTACGGGAAGCCGTCGAGGAAGGGCACGTCGTTGGAGGGCACGCCGTCAGAGGCGGTGGCCGGATCGGGCTGGTTCATGATCAGGAAGAGCAGCGTGTCGATGACGTCGTCGGCCAGGGCGCGGCCGTTCGGGAACGCGGTCGGCAGCGTCGGGTCGAACTTGAGCGTGTCCGGCATGGCCACCGAGCGGAGGATCGAGATGTTGGTGGCGTTCGTGCCGAGCTGCTGCAAGCGGGCGCTGAACTCCGGACCGAAGGCGGCCGCGTCGTCCTTCGGCACGCCCAGGTTGAAGAGGTCCTTGTGGGCGCTGCTGATGAGGACCGTCGAGATCGCCGGGTTCCCCATCCGCTCCACCTGGCGCCATGGACCGCTGCTCTGGCCGGCGGCGATGCCCGGCCGGCCGCGCACCGTGTAGGTGGGCCGGTCGGTCTCCCCCCAGATCTGGAACGGGGTGCGGCCGCCGGGGGCCAGCAGCATCGTCACCGGCACCTCCACCACGATCGCGAAGATGTTGGTGCCGGCGAAGCTGTCGATCTTGCGGAACTGCCCGCCGCCCAGGAAGCGGTTGAAGCCCGGCAGGTCGAAGAAGAACGGGTCGTCGCGGATGCCGGCGAAGACCTTGATGCCCTGCGGCCCCTCGGCGATCACCGCGGCGTTGGGCGCCGGGTTGTGGGTGCCGCGGGTGGCGTCCCCTTCCACCACCACGCCGTTCGGGAAGACGGCGCGGAACCGCTGCGGACCGGGGTAGACCGGCGTGAAGAAGACGTCGATGAAGACGTCGGCCACCGAGTCCCCGGTGCTGTCGATGTTGAAGCGGTAGCGCACGTCGGGCGAGAAGGCCGCGGCCGTCTGGTTGCCGCGGTTGATGAGCGGGTTCACCGTCATCGCCAGGACGACCCGGCTGCCGCTGCCCGGGCTGCCGAAGACGTAGACGTCGTTGATGTCGGCCTCGGGGTCCTCGGTGATCGCCGGAGCTTCGCGGTGGTCGGCCGCCCACATCGCGCCGGAGAGGGACGCCGCGGCCGCGAGCGCCATCAGCTTCTTCATGGCAGGTACTCCGAGGCCAGCACCAGGTGGCCGTCGTTGGAGGAGTTGTTGACGACGACCGCCAGGCAGACGGCCGCCAGCGAGGGACGGAAGCGCACGTAGCCGCCGTTCACCAGCTCGGTGACCGGCTGCTGCTCGCGTCCGTGCGGGGCGATGAGGAGACCGAGCGTCTGCAGCAGGTGGTTGCTGCCGTCCAGCACGTCGGCCTGGATGCTGTTGGTCTCGGAGGAGTCGTTGTAGCAGGCGACGTTGGTGCGCTGGCCGGAGTCCACGAAGATGCCGGGGCTGAACGCGGGCGCGCCCGAGCCGCTGAACGGCACCGACGGCACCGTCGTCCCGAAGCGGCCCCCGGGGCCGGTCGTGTAGACCTCGGTGTTCACCACGTAGAGGTTGTTGAGGCTGCCGCCGGCGATGCCGCGGCTGTCGAGGACCAGGGTGCCGACGCTCTGCATGCCGAAGAGGTCGTCGAGGACGTTCTGGAAGACCTTCAGCTCGCCGGCGCCCAGGTTGACGGTGGCGGTGTGCGGCGCGCCGTTGGTCTCGTAGAACGTCGCCTGCACGGAGAACGCCGTCGACGTCGGGTTCAGGAGGACGACGCGCGTCCGGAAGAAGGCGCCGTTCAGGCCGGGCAGGTTGGTGACGGCAGGGACGGTCACGGTGGTGGCGGCGAAGTCGACCGACGGGGCGCGCCCTCCGGCGCGGACTGGCGGAGAGAGCGCCACGAGCGACATAGCCGCGAAGAGCAGGAATCCGATTCTCTTGAGCATCCCCAGGTCTCCTTTCGGGAACCGATGCCAGGGCGACCACAGAGTACCCCCTCGCCGCGGCGGCGGGTACCGCGTCGCGTCGTACCATCGCCGCCGGATGCTCCGGGTCGTCACCTCTCCATCGGGCGCCGTGCGCCGCGCGGCTGCGCAGGACTTCGCGCGCTCCTTCCCGCCGGCGCGGGAGGTCCTCCTGGTGGGCGCCACCCGGGCGGCGGTGGACGACCTGGCCCGCGAGCTCGCGCGCGAGCGGGGCGCCACGTTCGGGCTGCACCGGCTCTCCTTCACGCGCCTGGCCGGCGAGATCGCCGCGCTTCCGCTGGCGCGCCAGGGGCTCGCGCCCGCCGGCTCGCTGGGGGGCGAGGCGGGGGTCGCCCGCGCGCTCTTCACGCTCGTCGCCCAGGGCCGGCTGGGACGCCTCGCCGACGTCGCGCGCTCTCCAGGCCTGCCGCGCGCCCTGGCCGGTACCCTCCGCGACCTGCGACAGGCCGGCGTCTCCGCGGCCCAGCTCGACGCGCTGGAGACGACCGGGCCGGAGCTGGCGCGCCTCCTCTCCGCCTTCGAGGATCAGCTCTCGCTCGCCTCCGCGGTGGACCTGGCCGGGCTCTTCACGCTGGCCGCCCGGCACGCGGCGGCCTACGTCGCCGGGCGCCCGCTCCTCCTCTTCGACGTGCCGGTCTCGACGGCCGCGCAGCGCGAGCTCGTCGCGGCCCTGGCTGCCGCCGCGCCCGACTCGCTGGCCACCGCGCCCAGCGACGACGCCCGCACGCTCGCCAGCCTGGCAACCGTGACCGCGGAGCGCGACGAGCGGCCACCGCTGGGAGACGGCAGCCTGGCGCGCCTCTCCCGCTTCCTCTTCGCCGGCGAGGAGCCTCCGGCCGGCGAGGCCGATGGCGAGGTGCTCTTCTTCTCGGCCCCCGGCGAGGGGCGCGAGTGCATGGAGATCGCGCGGCGCGCGCTGCAGGAGGCCGCCGCCGGCGTGCCCTTCGACCGCATGGCGGTCTTCCTCCGCTCCCCCGCCGCCTACGCGGCCTCGCTGGAGTCGGCCTTCGCCGCCGCGGCGATCCCGGCCTACTTCTCGCAAGGCACCACCCGCCCCGACCCGGCCGGCCGCGCGTTCCTGGCGCTGCTGCTCTGCCGCGCCGAGGACTTCTCCGCGCGGCGCTTCGCCGAATACCTCTCGCTCGGCCAGGTGCCGCGCCCGGACGCCAGCGGCGCGCCCCCCACCGGCCGGCGCTCCTGGGCGCCGCCGCGCGACGAGGCGTTCGGCCGCGACCTCGAGCCCGAGCCTCTCACTGCGGAAGAGCCGCAGCGCGCCGCGGACGCCGGCGACGCGCCGGTGGTCGACGGCGTCCTGCGCGCCCCCTGGCGCTGGGAAGAGCTGCTGGTCGAGGCGGCGGTCATCGGCGGACACGCCCGCTGGAAGCGCCGCCTGGACGGCCTCGACAACGAGCTGGGAACGCGCCTCTCCGAGCTCTCCTCGGAAGAGGAGCCCGACTCGTCGCGCGCCCTGGCGCTGAAGCGCGAGCGCGAGGACCTCGGCCACCTGCGCCGCTTCGCGCTGCCGGTCATCGAGCGGCTCACCGCGCTGCCGGGCGCGGCGCCGTGGCGCGAGTGGCTGGCCGCGCTGGCGACGCTGGCCCCCATGGTGCTGCGCGATCCGCTGCGGGTGCTCTCGGTGCTGGCCGAGCTGCAGCCGCTCTCGGTGGTCGGGCCGGTGGAACTGACCGAGGTCTACGCGGTGCTCGCCGATCGGCTCACCGCGCTGGACGTCGACCCGCCGCGCAGCCGCTACGGGCGCCTCTACGTCGGCAGCGCCGCCAACGCGCGCGGGCTCGTCTTCGACGTCGTCTTCGTGCCCGGCCTGGCCGAGCGGGTCTTCCCGGAGCGCCCGCGCGAGGACCCGATGCTGCTGGACACGCTGCGGGCGCGCCTGTCCGCCGCGCTGGACACGCAGCCGGAGCGCGTCAGGGTCGAGCGCACGCTGCTGCGCCTGGCGGTCGGGGCGGCGGCGAGGAGGCTCGTCCTCTCCTACCCGCGCCTCGACCTGGCCGACGCGCAGTCGGCGCGGGCGCGCGTGCCCTCCTTCTACGCGCTGGACGTCGCCCGCGCGATCAAGGGGACGCTGCCCGACGTCAGCGCGCTGCAGCGCGAGGCCGAGGAGGCCGCCGGCGCGCGGCTGAGCTGGCCCGCCCCGGAGGACCCGGCCCGCGCGCTCTCCGAGCTGGAGTACGACCTGGCGGTCCTGCAGCGGGTGGCGGCGCTCCCCGCTCCGGCGCGGCGCGCCCGTGCCCGCTACCTCCTGGCGCTGAACACGCACCTCTCGCGCGCGCTGCGCTCCCGCTGGCGGAGGTGGCGCCCCGGCTGGTCGCCGGCCGACGGCCTGGTGCGCACCACCGAGGCGCTCCAGCCGGTGCTGGCTGCCCACGCGCTCACGGCGCGCCCCTACTCGGCCACCGCGCTGCAGCGCTTCGCCGTCTGCCCCTACCAGTTCCTGCTCGGCTCGGTGCACCGGCTGGAGCCGCGCCGCGAGGCGGTGCCGCTCATCCAGATGGACCCGCTCACCCGCGGCCAGATGTTCCACGTCCTGCTGCGCGACCTGATGCGCGCGCTGAAGAGCGGCGGGCACCTGCCGCTCTCCCCCGAACGCCTCACCGCCGCCCAGTCCGTCCTCGACGAGGTGCTGGCCCGCGTCGCCGCCGAGCACTACGAGCTGCTGGCGCCGGCCATCGAGCGCCTCTGGCAGGACGAGGTCACGGCGATGCGCGGCGACGCGCGCCACCTCCTCGCCGACATGGCCGCCGAAACCGACGGTTGGGTGCCGGCGCACTTCGAGCTGGCCTTCGGGCTGCCGGAGGACCGCGGCTACGACGAGAAGAGCGTGCGCGACCCGGTCAGGCTGCCGAACGGATGGCGGCTCCGCGGCGCGGTCGACCTGCTGGAGCGCAAGCAGGACGGCTCGGCGCTTCGGGTGAGCGACTACAAGACCGGGCGCTGCTACCAGCAGGTCGGGGTGATGGTGGGCGGCGGCGAGGTGCTCCAGCCGGTGCTCTACGGGCTGGCCGCCGAGGCGGCGCTGGGCACGCCGGTCGCCGAGTCGCGCCTCCTCTACTGCACCGAGCGCGGCGGGCACCAGAAGCGCACGGTCTCGCTGGCGAACCGGCTGGCGCGCCACTACGCCGAGGAGACGCTGGCGACCGTCGAGGACTGGCTGGCGCGCGGCTTCCTGCCGCCGGCCCCGCGGCACCGCGCCTGCCAGATCTGCGACTTCCGCGAGGTCTGCGGGCAGGAGGAGTGGAAGCGGCTCCGCTACAAGGAGCTCCACCAGCTCGAGAAGCTCGAGGAGCTGAGGACCTACCCGTGAGGCCGCTGGCCGACGCCGAAGAGCGCCGCCTCATCGCCGACGCGCTGGACCGCAACCTGGTCGTGGAGGCCGCCGCCGGCACCGGCAAGACGACCGAGCTCACGAACCGCATCGTGGCCGTGCTGGAGAGCGGCGCCGCCACGATCGACGGCCTGGTGGCGGTGACCTTCACCGAGAAGGCGGCCGGCGAGCTGAAGCTGCGGCTGCGCTCGGCGCTGGAAGAGGCGCGCCGCCGGGCGGCGGCGGGCAGCCTCGCCTCCAGCCGTCTGACCGCGGCGCTGGCGCGGCTCGAGGAGGCGCGCGTCTCCACCATCCACGGCTTCTGCTCCGACCTTCTGCGCGAGCGCCCGGTGGAGGCGCGCGTCGACCCGCGCTTCGTCACCCTCACCGACGCCGACGCCGAGCGCCTCTTCCGGCAGGTCTTCCGCGGCTTCCTGGAGAAGCGGCTGGAGGACCCGCCCGAAGGCGTCCGGCGCGCGCTGCGGCGCCGCTCGCGCGATGCCGATCCGGTCGACCGGCTGCGCCGCGCGGCCTGGCAGCTCGTGGAATGGCGCGACTTCCCGGCTCCCTGGCGGCGCGATCCCTTCGAGCGCGAGGGCGAGATCGACGCGCTGGTGGCCGAGCTGGCGCGCCTCGCCGAGCGCAGCGCCGCCTGCGAGAAGACCGCCAACGACAACCTCTACCGCGACAGCGCGCGCCTGCGCGACCTGGACGCGGCGATCCGCTCCGCCGAGCGCTCCCGCCCGCGCGACCACGACGGGCTGGAGGCCTCGCTGGTGGAGCTGCCCGGCAGCTGGCGGCCGGCCAAGGGGCGAGGCGCCTACGCCGAAGGCATCGCCCGCGACGATCTCTACCGCGAGGTGCTGGACTTCAAGGCGGCGCTCTTGGACTTCGCGCGCCGCGCCGACGCCGACCTGGCCGCGCTCCTGAAGGCCGAGCTCGGCGCGGTGCTGGAGCGCTACGAGGAGGCCAAGGCGAAGTCGGGCCGCCTCGACTTCCTGGATCTCCTGGTGCGCTCGCGCGACCTGCTGCGGGGCGACGCCTCGGTGCGCGCCGACTTCCAGCGCCGCTTCACCCGCATCTTCGTGGACGAGTTCCAGGACACCGACCCGCTGCAGGCGGAGATCCTGCTGCTGCTGGCGTCGTCCGATCCGTCGGTGGACGACTGGCGGCAGACGACGCCCGAGCCCGGCAAGCTCTTCATCGTCGGAGACCCCAAGCAGTCGATCTATCGCTTCCGCCGCGCCGACGTGGGCACCTACCGGCAGGTCAAGGAGATCCTCCTCTCGCGCGGGGCGCTCTCGGCTCCGCTCTCCACCAGCTTCCGCGCCACCCCGGCGCTGCAGCGCGCCGTGAACCGCGCCTTCAAGCCGCTGATGAGCGGCGGCGCCGACGAGCTCCAGGCCGACTACGTCCCGCTCTCCCCGCACCGCGCCGACCACGCCGGCGAACGGCCGTCGGTCATCGCGCTGCCGCTCGGCGTGCCGCCCGACGCGCGCGCCAAGGAGATCGCCGACGCGATCCCGGAGACGACGGCGGCGTTCGTGGACTGGCTGGTGAACGAGAGCGGCTGGACAGTGACCGAGCGCGAGCGCCCCGGCGAGCAGCTGCCGATCGCGCCGCGCCACGTCTGCCTCCTGTTCCGCCGCTTCGCGACCTGGGGCGAGGACGTCACCCGCCCCTACGTCGAGGCGCTCGAGGCTCGCGGCATCCCGCACCTCCTGGTGGGCGGCAAGTCGTACCACCTGCGCGAGGAGGTGGAGACGATGCGCACCGCGCTGACCGCGCTGGAGTGGCCGGACGACGAGCTCTCGGTCTTCGCCACCCTGCACGGGCCGCTCTTCGCAGTGGGGGACGAGGAGCTCCTCCTCTGGCGCCACACGTTCAAGCGGCTCCATCCGTTCCGCATTCCCAAGGAGGTGCCGGCCGACCTGGCGCCGGTCTCCGGGGCGCTCTCGATCCTGGCGTCGCTCTCCGCCGGCCGGAACCGAAGGCCGGTGGCCGAGACGATCGACCGGCTGCTCGCGCTGACCCGCGCCGCGTCCGGGTTCGTGCTGCGGCTCTCCGGCGAGCAGGCGCTGGCCAACGTCCGCCACCTCACCGAGCTGGCGCGCGCCTACGAGGCCGGCGGCGGCCTCTCGTTCCGCGGCTTCGTGGAGCGGATCCGCGACGAGGCGGACGCCGGCGAGGCGCCCGAGGCACCGGTGCTGGAGGAGGGCAGCGAGGGCGTGCGGATGATGACCGTGCACAAGGCGAAGGGGCTGGAGTTCCCGGTGGTCGTGCTGTGCGACCTCACCTGCAAGCTGGCCCGCGACGCCAGCCGCACCGTGGACGCCCAGCGGGGCCTGGCGGCGCTGTCGCTGGCCGGCTGGGTCCCGGCCGAGGTGCTCGACGAGCAGGCGCGCGAGACGGCGCGCGATCAGGCCGAGGGTGTGCGCCTGGCCTACGTGGCGGCCACGCGGGCGCGCGACATCCTGGCGGTCCCGCTGCCGCGAGAGGCGCCGTTCGACAAGGGCTGGCTCTCGCCGCTCAACCCCTCCCTCTACATGCGCGGCACCGACAGCGCCGATGTGCATTGGTTCGATACAGAGCTGCTGCGTTTTGGTGCACCGAATCGCGCCGGGCTGCGCTGGGAGGACGTGCTGGGGTCCAGCGATGACGAGGCCGACGAGGCGATCGCCGCCGGGGACCTCGCCGCGCACGAGGCCTGGAGTCAGGCACGCGCCGGGGCGATCGAGCGGGGCTCGCGCCCGAGCCTCGTCGTGCGTCCGGCGACCGAGGTCGCCCTGCAGCCCTTCCCCGAGGGCCCGCCGCGCCAGGCGTCGCTCTTCGAGGAGCCGCCGGCTTCGCCGGAGAGCAGCGTCCCCTTCGTGGAGCTGTCGCGCGAGGCGCGGCGGCCGGCCGGCCCGCGATTCGGCACGCTGGTGCACGCGGTGCTGGCGACGGTGCCCCTGGATTCCGGCGAGGAGGCGATCGCCGACGCCGCCCGATTGCAGGGCCGCCTCCTCGGCGCCACCGAGGAGGAGGTCGCCGCGGCAGGCACGGTCGCGCGGACCGCGCTGGCGCACGAGCTGCTGCGGCGCGCGGCCGAAGCGGCGCGCCGCGGCGCCTGCCGGCGCGAGACGCCGCTCACCCTGCGCCTGCCCGACGGCACGCTGGTGGAAGGCATCGTCGACCTGGCGTTCCAGGAGGGGGATGCCTGGACGGTGGTCGACTTCAAGACCGACCGCGAGCTGGTGAAGGGGCTCGACGTCTACCGGCGCCAGGTGGAGCTCTACGCGCGCGCCATCGCCGCGGCCACCGGGCAGAAGGCGTCCGGCGTCCTGCTGGCGGTCTGACTCAGGCGGCGCCCCTGGCGAGCGCCGAGGTGGATATCAGGTCTTCGTGATCGACTTCCAGTTCTTCAGCCGCTCGGCGATCAGCTCCGCGCGCTGCCGGTCGTCGTGCCCGTCCAGGATCCTCAGGTCCTCTGGATCGGCGCGCCAGTAGATGCCGGACGTCCTCGCGTTCACGGCTGGGCGCGTCTCCGCCCGAGTCGTGAAATACCCTGACGCGCAATCGGCCGAGTCGACCCGAATCTCGCCCGTTCCATCCAGCTGCGGGGCGTTCGGATCCATGGGCCGCTCCCCCTTCCAGTAGTAGAAGATCCCCGAAGAGTCCTTTCTCTCCTTCGCCGCTTCGCTCCAGTATCTCGCCGAGAGGCTGCCGTTCTCCCTCCATGAGCGGCCGGCCACCTCGAGGGCGCCGTCACGGCCTCGTGAGATACGCAGGAGGCTCACCGCCGAGGGCTCCTCGAGGCTGCGCTCGGTGAGGGAATACTGCCACCAGAGGCCTTCGATGCTGGCGACGCGGCCCTCGTTCTCGATGGCCTTCCGGAGCTGTTGGTTGACGACCCTCATCTCGGCAGCGGTCGTCGCTTCGCCGTACCGAACGCAGGTGAGGCCGAGCAGGTCGCTGGGAAGCTTGGCGCCGTTTGCATGGAGGATGAAGGTCCGGCGCATTCCAAGGACTCCACCGAAGAGGCCGGCTTCGAAGACGACGTTGTCTCGCGGAGAAGCCTGACCCGATTCCAGGAGAGGCGTCGCCGGAGGGCTCGTGCTCGTCCAGTCGTCGCGGGCAAAGACGAAGGCCGCGAAGTCCACTTCGTGGACAAGCTCGAGAAGGCGTTCGAGCGTCGTCGTCCCGGGATTGAAGGATCTCGTCCAGGGTTCCACCTGGGCGACGTCTTCAAGACCGCGCGTCAACGCCTGCAGCAGCTTCTCCTGCTTTCCTGACGAGCCTAGGAAGATGCGAGGCTTTCCCATATGTGATTTCCCTGATTCGAGAGTCTGTCAGGTCTCCTCGACCCGTAGAAACAGTCCGGTCTGAAGCTTGGACGGATCTTCGCTGTGGTCGCCGTAGACCTCCCAGGATTGACCGGTCAAAGAGAGCGCCTGCTGGGAGCACCAGGCATGGAGGGCGGCATAGGTGCGATGCAGGTTGGCGTAAGGGCCGAGGTGTACGGCATGAGCCGCACGCCCGGGCGCGAGCGGCACGCACTTGACCAGGTCCGTGTCGGCGAACCACCCCGAGACCGGGAAGCCAATCTGGACTCGCAGGGCCTGCGGAGTGCACTGGTCGTAGAGCGCGTAGTTGTGACCCGCCTGGCGAACAGGCGCGTCCCGGAGCCATCCGTAGACGATGTCGAACATCGCGCGGATTCGGACAGGTATCTGGGAGCGCGGAAGCTCCTCCTGTGTCAGAGCGAGGAGGACAGGCGAGACGGACACGACATCGCACTTGGTCTGCATGGGTCCCCCGATCCTCAAGCGGCGCCTCTGGCGAGCGCCCTCTCGATGCGCCGGTCCGGGACCAGCCAGATCAGCGCGACCGTCACGTAGAGCGCCTGCGCAATCCAGGGAGACAGGAACGTCGAAACGATGGCCACCAGGTAGAGCAGCGGCGAGAGGAGCCCCTTCCAGTCCTTGCCGACGGCGTGCCGCAGCAGAGACTCGTGCCCCTCGGTCCTGATGATCGCGTGCTGCAGCAGCCAGTAGGCGATGGCGGCGCAGAGCAGCACCAGGCCGTAGGCCGCCGAGGGCAGCCGGGCGAAGTGGTTCTCCCCCATCCAGCCGGTCGCGAAGGGCAGCAGCGACAGCCAGAACAGGAGGTGCAGGTTGGCCCAGAGCACCGTGCCCGACACGCGCTTGGTGGCGTGCAGCATGTGGTGGTGGTTGTTCCAGTAGATCCCGACGTAAATGAAGCTGAGCACGTAGCTCAGGAAGACCGGGATGAGCGGCAGGATCGCGCCGAGGCTGTCGCCGTGCGGGACCTTCAGCTCCAGCACCATGATGGTGATGATGATCGCCAGGACGCCGTCGCTGAACGCCTCCAGCCTGGTGGTGCCCATGGGATCAGCCGGCCGCCAGCGCGACCAGGCCGGCGAGATAGAGCAGCGAGGCCAGCGCGATTCCGAGGAACGGCGTCCGGAACCAGTAGACCTTCCCCAGGACGAGGAAGACGAGGAGCGTGGCGGCGCCCAGCCCGAGCAGGAACGGCGAGCCAACGAGCACGGACGATCGGAAGAGGGCCAGGTAGCCGTAGACCAGGCCGAAGAGGATCGCTCCCAGACTGTGGCTGATGTTGAAGCCGACCCAGGTCTTCCACATCGTCGTCTGGCGGGTGAGGACCGGCGAGACCTCCTGCATCCGGCTCTTCAGGTCCGCGTCGCGCGGGTGGAGCCGGTCGGTCGCCAGGGTGATGTAGAGGTGCGCCAGGCCGAGCAGCAGGAGGATCGCGCCGGAGCCCGCGAACAGGAGCGTCACGAAGTCGCGCAAAGCGCGGCGATGTTACGACGCGCTACCAGAGGAACGGGATGAAGCGCTTCCGGCTGGCCAGGAACCGCGCGTACGGGGCCCCGAGCGAGGCGAGCAGAGCCTGCTCCTCCACGCGCGCGCGGTAGGAGTACGCCAGGGCCGCGATCACGGTGGAGACCAGGGCGGAAAGCCAGTTTCCCAGCGACACCGCAATCCCCAGGACGACCAGCAGCGCCGCGCTGTACGAGGGGTGGCGCACCCACCGGTAGGCGCCGGTGTCGATCACGCGGTGGTCGGCCTGGACCGTGACCGCGCCGGTGAAGAAGGCGCCCAGCACCCGAAAGCAGTGGCGGCGCAGGAGGCTGCCGGCGATCAGGAGCAGGACTCCAACCGAGAACCAGGCGACCCGATGGCCCGGCAGCGCCGCCTGCGGGGCGCGGAGCGCCAGCACGAACGCCGCGAGGACGGCCACGCTGAAACCGGCCAGCAGGACGCGCAGCGATCCGCGGTCCTCGGGCGGCGCCGGGCTCCTTCGGGCGCGCCGGGCGAGGCCGAGCTCGGGAAGGAAGACCCAGACATAGACCGGCCAGAAGACCAGGGCATACGGCCAGACGAAGGGCAGCGGGGTGCCAGTCACCACGGCGCTCTACACACGATCCAGGGTGAGCGGACTCGGAGACTTCCCGTCGATGTCCGTGAACCCGTACTCCTGAGCCACGGCGGCCGCCACCAGGACCCTCCCAGTCTTGTCCATCACCCGCGGATCGGCAGCCAGCGCCGCCACCGCGCGTCCCACGAACTGCGGCGACTCCGAGTTGCTCAGGTCCAGCCACTGCGCCGCGTCCATCACCTTTTCCGTCCGCACCAGGCCTGGATAGAGCGAGACCACGGCGACGTCGTGTGCGCGCAGCTCGTGCGCCATGTCGGACGTCATCTTGTCGGTGGCGGCCTTCGACACGCCGTAGGCCACGTTCCCGACGTGCTTCTGCGCCGCCCAGAACGAGATGTTGACGATCAGACCGCTCTTCCGCTCGACCATCGTCCGCGCCGCCAGCTGGCTGGCCAGGTAATGAGCGCGCACTCCCGCCTCGAACATCGCGTCCCAGCGCCAGATCGGCTGCTGCCAGAAGGGGCGCGACCAGGTGAAGGCGCCCCCCTCCATCATGTTCTCGTAGCCGCCCCAGACGTTGTTGACCAGGATGTCCAGCCGTCCCTGCTCCCGGGCGATCCGGTCGAAGGCCGCCTGGACCTGCTCGTCGCTGCGGTGGTCGCATTCGAGCGCGATGCCCTTGCCGGAGAGGAACTGCATGTCTCCCACCGAGCGACCGGTGATGTAGACGGTCGCGCCGGCGTCGGCGAGCGCGAGAGCGATTCCCTTCCCGACTCCGCGGCTCGCTCCGGTGACCAGCGCGACCCTTCCGTTCACGTCCGTCATCTCGGCCTCGCGCGTTTCGAGCTCCCGAATCGCGGTGCTACGGTAGCCCCTGTCATGAGCGGCGATCCCATCGTAGCCTGGACGCTCTGGGCCAGCGATTCCTTCGACCCGGACACGCCCGCCAGCGAGGAGGCGAACGGGCACGGCCTCATTCCGGGGCTGGAGCTGCTCTGGCACAAGTACCTCACGGAAGGCATCGACGACGACGGCAGGCCCACCTTCACCGACTTCCTGCTGCGGTGGGACCGGTCCGCGGGCGGGACAGCGAGCGTCTCGGTCAAGGTGCGCGACCGGGCGGTGGCCGGGGGCGCGGCTCGGCTCCGCGCCTGGGCGAGGGTCGAGCCCGAGCTGTTTCGCGACGTCGCCGAGGCGCACGCGCGGTTGATCGCCTCGACCCGCCCGACGGTGCAGGGACCCAGCGCGCTCGAGGAATCGATCCGCCTGCTGCAGCTCGCAGCAACATCGGCGGACGCGGCGGCGTTCGAGAGCGCGCTGCGGGAGCTCTAGGCGCGCCCTGCCGCCTGGAGCTCTTCGTGATAGCCGGACCACGGCGCATGAAACGACAGGTGATCCGGTTGGAGCATGAGCGCCTGACCACCCTCGCCTCTCACCAGGCCAAAGACAGTGCCGGCGATCGTCGTGGAAAAGGCCCGAATGTGAATGTCCTGGTACGAGACGTTCCGGAGAGACCCGAGCCACCCCACCAGGTGCTCGCGCGCGGCCGCCAGCCCTTCGTCCTCCGGGACGCCTTCCGGCGAGGCCCAGGAGTCGGTGCCGACGTAAGCGCCGGAGAGCCGGAAACGATGAAGGACCGTGTGCCAGCGAACCCCGGGCTGGTTCGCCTTGGAGGAGGAGGGCTGAGCGGGTGCCTCAACGGGAACACCGACCACCGTGCCGAGGAACTGAAAGCGCTCGTTGAGTCCTGTGAAGGTGCCGATATTGGCCGTGGGGGAGTTTTCGAGGTGACGAATCCAGAGCACGCGAGGCGTTCCCATGCCCCCCAGGGTATCAGATGGGGCGGCCGAGACAGTGCGAGAGGGCCGAGGTCGAGCCTTGCCGGCTTGTCAGCCGGCTGCTTCGGCCTTCATGAAGTCGATTCCCGATGCGAAGGCAGCGCGCCAGACGCGAGCCACGTCATCGTCAAACTGCTGAGAGCACAGGGCGGCGGCGCACAAGAGGCTCTCCATCCACAGATCGTAGTGACGGGGCTCGATGCGCAGCGCGCGATGGCGTTCGGCGAGCTCCGCCAGCGACGAGAGCTCCGTCTGTCGCCGAGCCGAGGCCGCGACCATTACGTACAGTGAAGCGCGCAGCGCCCTCCGCTGTGCGGTGAAGTCGGTCTGCGCAAACATGGCGCGGACTTCCGCCGAGGAGGCCAGGAAGGTGTCATAGAACACGCGAATGAAGCGGTCGTTCTCTATGCAGCTCTCGAAGCTGTCGAGAAAGCGGGAGAGATCGTCTTCATTCATGCGCGAACGCCCGCGGCCAATGGATTATCAATGCCTCCAGCACAATGGCACCACTGCTGGAGTGATCTCATTGTTGACGGCGCAGGGACGCCGAGGGTTCGATCAATGGGTTCAGCTCGCCCGTGCCAGCGCTTCCCGCGCGCGGCCGAGGAGCTCCGAGAGGCGTTTGGCCTCCCCCGCCGCCGTCAGGCCGCCGAAGGACTCGGCGACGTAGGCATGGACGATCTCCCTGGCCGGCCGGCCCACTCCCTCGCCGAAGGCATCGGCGGCGCGCAGCGTCTCGCCGGGCGCCGAAGCCGGCGTGAGGGTCGCGCCGCGGCGTCGCAGCGCCTTCTGCAGCCGCCGGTAAGTCGCCGACGCGGGCGGGATGCCGCGCGCGACCGTCATGCCACCCACCGGGCGGCGGCGGCGCATCAGCACCAGCAGCCCGACCAGGGCGATCGGGAACGCCAGCGCCACGACGACGAAGCCGCTGTTGCGGCGCGCGGAGGCGATCAGCGCCTTGGTGTCGCTGGTCAGGCCCTGCAGCATCGTGGCCGCAGACTCGGTGAGCTCCTTGACCCTCTTGAGCAGCTCCACCTGGTCGTTCTGGCCGAAGCCCAGGATGTAGCGGTCGTAGAGGAACTCCACGCCGTCGGTCACCTGGCGCAGCCGCTTGGTCCAGGGCACCTGCGTCAGGCCAGGGCGGCCGGCGGCCGGCGTCGGGTCGAAGGCCACCCAGCCACGGTGCGGCCCGCACCAGGCCTCGACCCAGGCGTGCGAGTTCTCGCCGCGCACGATCAGGTACCTGTTCAGGAGGCCCAGCTCGCCGCCCACGAAGCCGGTCACGAAGCGCGCCGGGATGCCGAGCTCCCTCAGCGCGAGCGCCATCGCGCTGGCGAAGCTCTCGCAGGTGCCGCTCCTCCTCTCGAAGAGGAACTCCTCGACCGGGTTCGGGCCGTTCTTGGCGAGCGTGAGCGAGTAGGCGAACTGCGTCGCCAGCACCGTCTCCAGCCGCTTGGCGGCGCGTTCGGGGTAGAGCGCCGGGTCGATGCCCGCGATCTGCTCGCGCGCGAAGGCGGCGACGCGGCGGGAGCCCATCCCGTCCCGGGAGGCGTCTTTGGGTCCGGGCGGGGCCGCGTCCAGCACCGGCGGGCCACCGTAGAGCGCCGTGTACTGGATCGTGTGGTCGGGCTCGAACGGCAGCAGCAGGTTGCGCGCGCGGTCCACCTCCACGTAGAAGCTCGGGCCGGCCTTGCGGAAGACCCCCTCCTCGAACGTGAGCCCCGGCGAGAGCGACGGGTACGGGACGTAGCGGCTGCCGAGCGGGGTGAGGTCGATCGTCATGACGTGACGGCCGGTCACGGTCGGCCGCGGGAAGGCCAGGTAGACGAGGTTGCCGGGCGAGGCCGGCAGCGACATCTTGCTCAGCCGCTCCGGCTTGTGCCAGGTGCGGCCCGAGTAGCGCACGAACGCCAGGGTGCGCAGGCGCAGGCTCTCCAGCGCGCCGGGCGTGATCGCCGCGTCGGTGGTGATGCGCATGTAGACCTTGTCGCTCTTCTTGAGGATGCCGTAGGTGTCGGGGTCGACGGTCTCCGAGAAGCCGGTCGTCACCTCGCGGCTCTCCTCGACGCCGCGCAGGTAGGGGGCCTTCAGGCGCGGCAGCGCGAAGAAGAGCGGCGCCGCCAGCACGAAGCTGGCCGCGATGGAGATCGCCGTGGCGCGCGCGCCGGGCAGCTCGCGCACGCCGGGGTCTCGCCGCCATTCCTCGGGCGCGCCGGCCAGGTCTCGCCAGATCGCCCAGCGCACCAGGATCGGCCAGGCCACGGCCGCGAAAAGCGCCACGAACGGCAGCACCGCGTAGTGGAACGACGTCGCCACCGACGCCAGGAAGAGGAAACCGGCCAGCCCCAGCACCACCGAGAAGTCGCGCTCCCGCTGGATGGCCGCCAGCTTCACCAGCGCGGTGAAGAGGAGGAGGTGGAGCGCCGTCTTCAGGATGGTCCGCGGCCCCGGCATCCGCACCTCGATCCAGAAGAGCAGCACGTAGAAGAGCGCCGCCGCGTTCTGCACCCAGTTCGGCAGCGACAGCAGGCGCCCCTGCCGCGCCGCCAGCAGCAGCGTCCCCAGGCAGACGAGGTAGACGCTCAGCACGCCCCACTCCAGCGAGTAGCTGAAGGCCAGCGGGATCGGCGCCAGGAACGCCAGGATGCCGACCGCCAGCGTCTTCTCGCGCCGGAACGGGATCTCGGCGAGCTTGGCCTCGCGCGCCATGCCTGCCTACACCGCCCCTTCCGGCTCGACCCGCACGCTGTAGACGCTGAGCCGGTGCGGCAGCGCCGGAGTCGGCGGGGCGTCCTCGGAGGACTCGACCAGCGCCAGCGCGGTGAGGATGGCGCGCCGGTGCGCCGGACCGGTGCTGGTCGGCAGCGTGCGCGGCCCGGCCACCAGACCGACGGAGTTGCCGCGCGCCAGGAGCTGCGTCGCCAGCGCCGCCGCCTCGCAGACCGCGCGCTCGAAGCGCAGCTCCCAGCTCCGCGGCGCGCCGGGAGGGCGGCGGGTCTCCAGCACGATGACCGCGTCGCGCCCCTCGTCGGCGGCGCGCTCCCTGACGATGAAGCGCCCCTGCCGCGCGGTCTGCGGCCAGTGGACGTCGCGCGGGTCGTCGCCGATGCCGGCCTCGCGCAGGTTGCGCACCTCGTGCCCGCGCCCGCGCCGCCGGTGGTGCGGGTCACCGCTCTCCACCTCGCGCGGGTCGGGCTTCTTGGCGCGCGCCGAGATGGGCGCCGGGAAAACGACCCGTTCCTGCCCGATCGGGTGGAGGCGCCCCTTGCGGAAGAGGCCGATGGGGTAGCCGCTGTAGACGAGCAGCGAGTCGATGGTGCGGCGGCCGCGCCGCGGAAAGACCAGGTCCACCCCGCGCGAGACCTCGGCCACCCGGCCGACCTCGGCGAAGAGGATCGGGGCGGCCGCGCCGGAGATCTTCACCAGCAGCGCCCGGCGCGGCAGCCGGCCCTTGTTCTCCAGCGTCAGCGTGAAGCGCGCCGGCTGGCCGGCGTAGACCTCGGTGGGGCCTTCCAGCCGCGCCGCCAGCTTCTCGACGTTCCGGCGCGAGACGAAGCCGGAGACCATCAGCGCGCCCATGAAGAGCGACATCAGCAGGTAGAGGCCGTTGTTGCCGGTGTTGGTGGCGCCGATCGCCACCACCAGCGTCATCAGCACGAACCCCAGGCCGAGGTTCGTGACCCGCACCATGATGCCGCTCCAGGACGGCGACCAGACCATCTCGCGCAGCTTCCGCAGGCGCGGGTAGCGCGGCGGCGGCGGGAGCTCGAGGCGCAGGCCCCCGACGCGAAACTCGCGGCTCTCGAGGACGGTTCCGATCGGGGGCTCCGCTGCCGCTGCACCCCCGAACCCCGCCGGCGCGCTCGTCGTCATGTCCGCGTCAGAGAGGGACCGGCGTGTCGTCCAGGATCCGCTGGATCGCGTCGCGCTCGCGCCGGCCGGCGCTGTTGCCGTCGAACGCCCCCGGCATGACCCCCAGCACGCGGTGCGAGAGCACCGGCAGCGCCACGCGCTTGACGTCGTCGGGCGTGGCGTAGGGGCGGCCGGCCACCATCGCCCGCGCCTGGGCGGCGCGGAAGAAGCCCTGCGCCCCGCGCGGCGAGACCCCCAGCGCCAGGTCGCGGGTGGCGCGCGTCTTCCGGACGATGGCCAGCACGTAGTCGAGCAGCTTCTCGGCGACGACCACCCGCTCGACCTCGGTCTGCGCGGCCTTCAGGTCCTCGAACGTCAAGACCGGCGTCATCGCCGCCAGCACCCGGTCGGCACCGCCGGCGATCAGGAGGTTGCGCTCGTCCTCCGGCGCCGGATAGCCGAGGTGGATGCGCATCAGGAAGCGGTCGAGCTGCGATTCCGGCAGCGGATAGGTCCCGAGGTACTCCACCGGGTTCTGGGTGGCCAGAACCAGGAAGGGCTCGGGCAGCGGCTTCCTCTCCCCTTCCACCGAGATCGCCCGCTCGTTCATGGCCTCCAGCAGCGCGGCCTGCGTCTTGGGGGTGGCGCGGTTGATCTCGTCGGCCAGGAAGATCGGCGTGAAGATCGGGCCCTGGTGGAACTCGAACGTCTGGGTGCGGGCCGAGAAGACGCTGATGCCGAGGATGTCCGACGGCAGCGTGTCGGGCGTGAACTGCATGCGGTGGACACCCAGCCCCAGCGCCTTGCCGAGCGCCGAGGCCAGCGTCGTCTTGCCGACGCCCGGCACGTCCTCGATGAGGAGGTGCCCGCGCGCCAGCAGGCAGACGACCGCGTCCTCCACCGCGGCGGCCGGACCGCGATAGGCGGTGCGCACCGCGGTCACCAGGCGGCCGACCGTCTGCAGGACGGTGGAGGCCGAGGCCGTGCTCACGCCTTCACCAGACTCTCTTCCACGCACTTGCGCAGCGCGTCGGACGCGCCGAGCTTCATGACCAGGAGCCCATCCGGGCTGTCCACCACGGCGACGCCTTCGAGGCCGACGACCCGCACGGTGCGCCCGTCGGCGAGCACCAGGTTCCCGTGCCCGCCGGCGGCGACCGCCGGCCCGTCGAGGACGTCGCGCCCGGGGCCGCCGCCGCGGTGCTCGAAGACCGCCTCCCAGGAGCCGAGGTCGGTCCAGCCGCAGGAGCAGGGCACGGTGAGCACGTCGCGCGCGTGCTCCAGCACGGCGTAGTCGATGGAGATCGAGCGCGCCGCCGCGAAGGCGCGGTCGAAGGCGTCCTGGTCGCCCGCCTGGCGCGCGTCACAGGCGGTGCCGGCGGCCTCCAGGATGTCGGGGCAGATGCGCCTCATCTCCTCCAGCAGCGTCCCGACGCGGAACAGGAAGATGCCGGCGTTCCAGAAGAAGCGGCCGCTCTCCATGTAGGCGCGGCAGGTCTCGAGGTCCGGCTTCTCCACGTAGCGCAGCACGCGGCGGACCGCGCTCCCCCGCTCGGCGACGTCGGTCTCCTGATAGCCGAAGCCGGTCTCCGGGCGGGTGGGCAGGATGCCGAGCGTGACGATCGCCTGGCGGCTGCGGGCGGTCTCCAGGCCGGTGCGCAGCGCGCCCAGGAACGACGCCTCGTCCTTCACCGACTGGTCGGAGGGGAGCACCGCGACCAGGGCGTCGTCGCCGGACAGCCGCTGGATAGCCAGCGCCGCCAGCGCGATGGCCGGCGCGGTGTTGCGCCGCATCGGCTCCAGCAGCAGCCGCTCTTCCGGAAGCTCGGGCAGCTCGGAGCGGATCAGCTCCGCGTGAGCGCGGCGTCCAGAGACCCAGACTCCGCCCCTGGAGGCGGCGCCTGACGGCGCCGCGGAGATCGCCTCCGCCAAGTCTCCGGCGACCAGCGTCGTCGCACGATCCGCGGTTTCGCGCAGGAGGCTGCGGGGGCCCGAGAGCGCCAGGAACGGCTTCGGCCGCGCCTCGGTCGAGAGCGGCCAGAGACGGGTCCCGCTCCCGCCGGCCAGGATCAGGACGTGGACGGAACCGCTGCCCATTCAAAGTGATTGTACGTAGGAGGTGAGCCGGTTGATTCACTCTGTGGCGCGGATCACCTCGACCTCGGGCCGCAGCTCGAGGCCGAAGCGCTCCAGCACCGCCGCGCGCATCACGTCCATCAGCGCCAGGACGTCGCGCGCCGAGGCGCCGCCGAGGTTCACGATGACGTTGGCGTGGACCGGAGAGATCATCGCGTTGCCCGCTTGCCGCCCCTTGAGGCCGCACTCCTCCAGGAGCTTGCCGGCGAACTGGCCGGGCGGGTTCTTGAAGATCGAGCCGGCGTTCGGCTGCTTGGGAAGCGCCTTGCCGCGCTTCTCGCTGACCTCCTTGAAGCGCGCCTCGATCTCCTCCTTCGGCTTCGGCACCAGCGTCAGCGCGCCGCCGGTGACGATGTCGTCGCCGTCCAGGAGCTCCGTCCAGCGGTAGCCGTGCTTCACCCCGGCCGCCGGCAGCGTGCGGGGCTCGCCGGCGCGCGTCACCAGGAAGACCTCGGTGAGGAGCTCGAAGAGCTCGGTGCCGTAGGAGCCGGCGTTGATGCGGATCGCCGCCGCGAAGGAGGACGGGATGCCGGAGAGGTTCTCGAAGCCGGAGAGCCCGCGCTCCTTGGTCTCCACGTAGAGCTTCATGAGCGAGACGCCCCCGCCGGCGCGGACGGTCGTGCCCTCGATGTCCAGCCGCGTGAAGTCGCCGCCGGAGAGGACCAGGATGATGCCGGGGAAGCCGTCGTCCGGCAGGAGGACGTTGGAGCCCTTGCCGAGCGGGCGCACCGGCAGGCCGCGCGCGGCGCCGAAGCGCAGCACCGCCGCCAGCGCTTCAGCGTCGGCCACCTCGGCCAGGTAGCGCGCCGGGCCGCCGATGCGCAGCGTGGTCCGTTCCGCCAGCGGGACCCCCTCGCGCCAGACGAGCGACAGGCCCTCGAGCTCTGCGGGCGGGGGCGCGGCGGCGATCACCAGCGCAGCACCAGGCGCGCGGCTCCCAGGAGGAGCGCGACGACGAGGCCCGAGGCCACGTCGTCCGCCATGATGCCGAGGCCGCCGGGAAGGCGCTCGAGCTTGCGGATCGGGCCGGGCTTGACGATGTCGAAGAGGCGGAAGAGCACGAAGGCGGCGGCGACCAGGATGGTGGTCGCGGACGTGGTTCGCGCCGCCGGGGCGAAGGCGTAGACGCCGACCAGCGCGAACGCCTGTCCGGCGACCTCGTCGATCACCACGTGGGAGGGGTCGTGCGTCCCGGAGAGCTCGGCCACGCGGGTGCCGGCCGGGATGCCGGCCAGCATCGCCACCAGCGCCAGCCCGAGGAGGCCGGCCAGCCCGAGCCAGGCCTGGAGCCCCAGCGCGACCGGGAGCGCCGCCAGGCTGCCCCAGGTGCCGGGCACGAACGGCAGGAAGCCGCTGCCGAACCAGGTGGCCCAGAGCACCGAGACCGGCGCCTTGCGAAAGACCTCCGGCCACCCTTGCGCTTCGAGTTTTTCCGCCCTAACTTCCACGCGTTCCTTCCGCATCGGCCATCACGCTCGAAGTGTGTCTCGCAGGCTAACGAGTCTGAAAACCCGCCCCGAAAGGGGCCAGGGCGGATGCCTATAATCCGCCCTCTCTGACGCGAAAGCGAGGAACGAATGGGCGATCTCACCAAGGAAAAGAGCAAGGCGCTCGAACAGGCGATGCAGCAGATCGACCGCCAGTACGGCAAGGGCGCGCTGGTCCGCCTGGGCGACCGTCCCCAGGAAGCGATCCTGGCCATCTCCACCGGCTCCATCGCCGTGGACGCGGCGCTGGGGATCGGCGGCGTGCCGCGGGGGCGCGTCCTGGAGATCTTCGGACCCGAGTCGTCCGGCAAGACGACGCTCACCCTGCACATCATCGCCGAGGCGCAGAAGCGCGGCGGCATCGCCGCCTTCATCGACGCCGAGCACGCGCTGGACGCCGAGTACGCCAAGAAGCTGGGCGTCGACATCGACAACCTGCTCGTGTCGCAGCCCGATTCCGGGGAGCAGGCGCTGGAGATCGCCGAGGCGCTGGTGCGCTCGGCCGCGGTCGACGTCGTGGTCATCGACTCGGTGGCGGCGCTGGTCCCCAAGGCCGAGCTCGAGGGGGAGATGGGCGACGCGGTCGTCGGGCTCCAGGCGCGTCTCATGTCGCAGGCGCTCCGCAAGCTCACCGCGGTCGTCTCCAAGTCGAAGACCTGCCTCATCTTCATCAACCAGATCCGCGAGAAGATCGGCGTCATGTTCGGCAATCCGGAGACCACGACCGGCGGGCGGGCGCTCAAGTTCTACTCGTCAGTGCGCATCGACATCCGCCGCATCGCCTCCATCAAGGACGGCGACGAGGTCGTCGGCAGCCGCACCAAGGTCAAGATCGTCAAGAACAAGGTCGCTCCGCCGTTCAAGAACGCCGAGTTCGACATCGGCTACGGCGAGGGGATCTCCAAGACCGGTGAGCTGATCGACATCGGCATCGAGCACCGGGTCGTGGAGAAGTCGGGCGCCTGGTTCAGCTACGGCGATCTGCGCATCGGCCAGGGGCGCGAGAACGCCAAGCAGTTCTTCCGCGACAACCCCGACCTCGCCGCCGAGGTGGAGAACAAGATCCGCGAGAAGCTGGGGCTTCCAGCGCTGGACCTGGTGGAGACGGGAGCGCCGAAGGCCGTGGCCGGCACCGGGGCCTCGGTGGCCTCGATCGCCGAGAAGAAGAGAGGCTGACAAACGCACGTAGCTCGAGGTACGTAGAACTCCCCGTGCGAGCTCTGCGCGCCCGTTCGTCGTGTCCCTGGCGCGTCCTGGCGGCGCTCCTTGCGGTCTTTTCTCCGCTCGCGCTGAGCGCGGCGGATGCGCCGCCGCGGACGTACGTCTCCCCCTGGGTCGTGGTGAAGCCGGAGGCGCGGCAGCGCGTCGACGCCTTGCCGGCGCTTCCTCCGGCGGCCCTCTCCCCCAATGCTCCCGGCCTGCTGCTGGAGGTGGGTGCCGGACACTTCGGCGACGCCGCCGCGCTGGCGGCGATGCACGATCTGGCGGCCGCCGCCCACCGCGCCGGCTGGCGCTACGGGCTCTCGGTCACGCTGACCGCGGTGCCGGTGCCGACCGACGCGCGCGCGGCCGAGGTCGCCTCGGGGGAGACGCTCTACCCCGGGCTCGGCAGGCTGCTCCAGGAATCGCGCGGCGCGGACCTCTACGAGCTCCATTTCGACCCTCTGGCCGAGGACCCCAGGTCCGAGACCTTCGTGCTGCGGAAGCTGGCGGCCGAGGCGAAGGCGTTGAGCCCGGCGGCCGCGGTGGCCGCGTCGTTCAACGGAATCGAGAGCGGCGTCTTCCCCGCCGCCACCAAGCCGCTCCTGACCGACGTCACCGCCGCCTACGTGGACCTCGTCGGCGTGCGGCTGGCCGCGCCGGTCGCCCCGGCCAAGGTCCGCGAGGCCGCCGACGCGCTGGCGTTCGGAAGGCCGGTGCTGGTGCGGCTGGCGCGACTCGCCAGCGCCGACGCGCTGCTGGCGCAGGCCGCGGCCGGGGCGCGCTCCGGGATCCCCTACACCGCCGCCGAGCTGGACAGCGCTCCGGAGGCGGATGCCACGCTGCTGCGCTTCGGCCTCCAGCTGAACGGCGACTTCTCGACCGACGCCCGCGCCGCGACGGTGGATGCTCGCGGCGCGGGGGCGCCGCTCGACCCGTCACAGCCGGCTCCGCCGGTCTTCCGCTTCGTCTCCGGCACCGACCTCGGCGGGGTGTTGCTGGTGCCGGCCGACCAGCAGCGCGGCGCCGTCAGCCTCACCCTCGACGCGCCCAGCTACACGGCGGCCGAGGTCGTCGAGCTGGCGACCGGCCGCTCCAAGAGCTTCGAGATCCCGCGCGGCTCGCAGCCGCCGCGCCTGACGCTCTCCACCGCCAGCGGCTCCATCGCCGTGCGGCTGACCGCGCGCGAGAAGGCGCCGGCCGAGGGGACCAGGACGACCGTCGGCGTGGCCGCCGAGCGCGGCCTCACCGCCGAGGAGATCCTGGCCCGGCACCAGGCCTGGCGCGCCCGCCGCGACGCGCGCTGGACGCGCTTCATCGCCCGCAACGAGACCTCCATCCGCTACCGCTTCGCCGACCTCAACAACACGCTGGACCAGACGCTCTCCGGCCTCTTCTTCTACGAGCGCGGCAAGGGCTTCGACTGGGTCTGGAACGAGACCTACTTCAACGGCGTCCGCTGGCGCGGCAAGAAGGTGCCGGAGCTGCCGCTGGTGCAGCCGGAGAAGGTCTCCGAGCTGCCGCTGGCGCTGACCTTCACCGACGCCTACACCTACAAGCTGAACGGACAGGACACCGTCAACGGCGTGAAGGTCTACGCGCTCGACTTCGAGCCGAAGGAGACCGTCTCGGTCCGCGCCGTCTACGCCGGCCGCGTCTTCATCTCGACCTCGGACTTCGCGCTCATCCGCACCGTCACCCGCCAGCTCAACCTGGAAGGGGAAGTGCAGTCGGTCGACGAGACGACCGACTTCGACGAGGTTCAGGTCCCCGGCGGCGAGCCGATCCGCTTCCCCACCAAGCTGACCGGGCAGTGGATCCTGCGGACCTTCTCGCGCACCACGGTACTGGAGCGCGAGACGCGGCTGATCGACATCCGCATCGACCCCGCCGCCTTCGAGGACGAGCGGAAGGCGGCGCTCGACTCCAAGGAGACGATCGTCCGCGACACCGACAAGGGCCTGCGCTACCTGGAGAAGAACAAGGCCGGCGAGCGGGTGGTGGTGGAGGACGCCAAGACCTCGCGCATGTTCGGCCTGGCCGGCGTCTTCTACGACACCTCGCTGGACTACCCGCTGCCGCTCCTGGGCGTCTATTACCTCGACCTCAACTTCCGCAAGAAGCACCAGCAGGCGCAGGTCTTCTTCGGCGGCGTGCTGCTGGCGGTGAACTTCAACGAGCCGAGCCTCTTCGGCACCAAGCTCGACTTCGGCGTCGACCTCTTCGGCATCGCGGTGCGCGGCACCGACTCCTTCTACGTGAACGGCGAGGAGGACGAGTCGCAGCGCGTCAAGCAGCGCACCCTGTCGGGCAACCTGAACGTCGGCTACCCGATCACCCGGCACCTGAAGCTGTCGGCGCAGCTCGGCTTCACCCACCGCAGCTTCGCCGAGGCCGACGAGACCGCGCCGGACTTCGCGCTTCCCACCAGCCACCTGGAGACCCGCCTGCGGGCGACCGCCATCTACGACGTGCAGGGCTGGGCGCTCTCCACTCGCTTCGCCTACAACACGCGCTCCAGCTGGGACTTCTGGGGGCGCCCCGGCAACCCCGACTACGACCCCGACAAGGACACCTACCAGAACTGGGCGGTGCAGCTCTCCAAGGACTTCCACTTCGCGAAGTTCCGCCGCCTGCGCACCAATCTGGCCTACTTCGGCTCCAGCAACACCGACCGCTTCTCGAAGTACAACTTCGGCTTCTTCGGCGGGACGTCGCTGCGCGGGTTCCGCTCCAACGCGCTGAGGGCCGAGACCGCGTTCGTGGGGCGCCTCGGCTACGGCGTCGTGGTGGGCGACACGCTGCGCATCGAAGGGATCTACGACCACGCGGTGATCAAGGACCCGGCGTCCGGCCTCGACTGGGACCACTTCGGCGGCGCCGGCCTCTCCGGGCAGTTCCCCGGCCCCTGGACGACGATGGTGCAGCTCGACGCCGGGATCCCGGTGGTCGGCCGCGACAAGGGGCAGAAGGGCTTCGTCATCAACCTGGTGTTTCTGAAGATCTTCTAGACGGCGACCCCGGTCACGCTTTCGGCTTCTGGACGCTCCTAGAATGAGCGCGCGGAGGTCGACATGAACCGACTGTCCGTTCTCTTCACCGCAACGCTCCTCTTCGCGGCACCCGCCGCCGCCCAGTGCCCCGCGCCGGCGGCGCCGACGTTCACGACTCTGAGCGACTCGGTCGTCTCGGGCAACCAGTACACCGCCAGCTGGTCTCCATCGGCGAACCTCCAGAGCGGCGGGCGCTACGCGGTACACGGATCCTTCACGACCGGCTTCGAGGAGCTGGTGCTCCGCTACAACACCGTCGGTCCCTCGGTGACGTTCACGACGCCATCGGTCTCGTCCCAGATGACGCTCTACCTCCGGGTGCGGGCGGTGCAGCCCTGCGGCACCGCCGGCCCGTTTTCCTCCACGCTGTCGCTGGCGCTGGCACAGGCCCCCACCAACGTGATCTTCACGGTCGCCGGCCCGTCGTGGGTGGTGCCGGTCGGCGGGCCCAGCCCCTCCAGCGCGGTGGTGGTGAGGAACGTCGGCGGGACGACCGGGGGCGTCAGCTTCAACGCCAGAGGTGGCTTCTTCACGGTGACGCCCAACTCGGCCACGCTGGCGCCCGGAGCCACGGCTCGCCTCACCCTGCAGCCGCTCTCCTCGTCGTTGCAGGCTACGACGTACCTCGCCGGCCAGCTCGACGTCGTCTCCGCCGGAGGCACCGACTCGACGCCGGTACAGCTGGTCGTCACGCCTCCGCCCCCAGCCGGTGTCGAGGACCTGACGGTGGACACCTCCTCCGGCCGGGTGGTGTTCGACGCCGCCGCCGGGAAGACTCCGGCGGCGCAGACGATCACGGTCACTCTCTCGGCGGCGCTGGCCGGCGTCTACCTGGCGCCGCGCATCGCCCCGGGAGGCACCTGGCTCTCGCTCGACCCGGGGCAGCTCACCACTCCGGTGCCCGCCTCGGGAGAGACCACGCTGACCCTCTCGGTGGACCGTAGCAAGCGCACCGCCGCCGACGGCGTCGCGCCGTTGCGCACGCTGCTGCGCCTGCACGCCGCCGGGGCGCCCGACGACCTCGACCACTCGGCCATCGTCGAGGTGGTCGACGTCGACACGCCGAGCGTGCAGAACGAGGTCGCCACCAACCGGGGGGTCAGCGCGCAATCGTTCTTCATCCCCGCGGTCGTGAAAGCTAGCGGGGCGTCGGAGGCCTTCTTCTTCTCCGACGGCTGGATCCGCAACCTCTCCGCCTTCAAGACGAACCTGTTCCTCTGGTACACGCCGGACGGCAAGGACGGCACCTCCGACCCGTCGGTGCTGCTGTCGCAGACCAGCCTGGAAGGGGGCTCGATGCTGCGCGTGTCGGACCTGCTGGGTGCGCTCTTCAAGGCCTCCGGCAGCGGCACCGTGGAGGTGCGCAGCCCGATCGCGCCGTCGCTGACGGTGAGGACGACGGTCGAGAGCGTGACCGGCGGCGACCGTACGTCCCGTTACGGCAGCGAGGTCCCGGTGGTGGCGCGCGGCTCGGGCGCCGGCGTCGGAGACCAGGATCTGCTGCTGCCCGGCATCGACGACGACGGCGACCGGCGCGCCAACCTGATTCTCAGCGAGACCTCCGGCGCTCCGGTGGCGGTGGCCGCCTCGCTCTACGACGGCTCCGGCAACCCGGTGGGCGGTCTGGTCCGCACCATCCAGGCCTACAGCAAGGTTCAGGTGAACCGCGTGGTCTCGGAGATCGCGCCCGGTCGCACCATCTCGGGGGCATCCATCCAGATCCATCCCACGTCGGGCACCGGCAAGGTCGTCCCGCTGGCCACGGTCATCGACAACCGCTCCAACAGCTTCAGCGTCATCAAGGGGCGGCCGCTGGGCGGCTTCGCCTCCAACTCACGGACACCGCTGGCCGAGGACGCCTTCGTGATGCCCTCGGCGGTGCGGCTCACCGGCGCCTACAACACCCAGTACACGACCACCATGTCGATGGTGAACGGCACCGGACAGCCGGTGACGCTGACGCTCACCTACAACTACGTGGACGTCGGCGACGGCAACGCCACCAAGAGCGTGACCAAGACAGTCACCATCCCGGCCCGCGGCTCGCTCTCCAAGGTGGTCGGCGACGACATCGTGGCGAACCTGTTCTTGGTGACCTCGCCGTCCTACGGCTGGATCAAGGTGGCGGGCGGGACCACCAGCGTGGTGGCGGTCGCCGGCATCAACGCCGCCGTCGACCCGAACGACGACAGCAAAGGCGTCAAGACCGCCCAGGTGGACGCCGTCTCGCTCTCCTCTCCCTCGGTGATGGAGACCGGCGACGACGACCATCGCTTCGCCGGCGCCGAGAAGAGCGACGCCAAGCGCACGAATCTGGTGCTGGTGGAGACGTCGGGGCAGGCGAGCGAGGTTCTGGTGCGCATCAACACCCCGACCGGCCAGATGCTCGCCCAGAGGACCTTCGGGGTGGGCGCCGGTCAGTACCTGCAGATCAACGACATCTTCGGCGAAGGGGGCGTCGACGCCGGCGACGGGCCGTTCCAGAACTCCGAGGTGACCGTACAGGTGACGTCCGGAGCCGGCAAGGTAATCGGCCTGGCGACCGTCATCGACAACGTCTCCCGCAACCCGGAGATCTTCGTGCTGCAATCGGCCGGCGTCCCCCCGGCGTCTTTGGGGTTTTAGGCGGTACCTGCGGCACCGCGGAGATCGCCTCCGCCAAGTCTCCGGCGACCCGCTCTGCTGACCGGCCCTACAATCCGCCCCCGATGCGGCTGACAGCGGCCTGGCCGCTCTTGGCGGTGCTGCCCTTCGCGGGCGCGCCGCAACCCTCGGCGACGCGCTGGCCGCTGGCCTCCGAGCTGATGCTGGCGGCGGACGCCTGCTCCTACGCGCCGCCCGACTTCAAGCGCCAGCTGGCCAAGCATCGGCAGCGGCTGATGAACGGGGTGCGCGACGCCGCGGCGGCCGAGAAGGGGACGCGTGACGCCGCCCAGCATCGGGCCGCGGCGGCCCGCGGCGCGCGGGCGATCGTGGCCATGGTGCGCGATCACCACCCGTTCTCGGAGATCGCCTACCAGTCCGGCGGCATCGTCCACGAGATCGCCGCCGCGCTCCCCTACGACGGCAAGCCTCCGGCGTCCTCGCGCTTCCTCGGCTTCAGCGCCGACCCGTTCCGCGACCCCGAGACGCTGGCGGCGGCGGCGCTCCCGGCACGCGGCCCGCAGGAGACCTACGACGCCGCTCTCACCCTGGCCACGCGCCTGCTGACCTGGACCTGGAAGTACGCCGGCGGCGACGCCCGCATCGCGGCGCAGTACCCGGATGCGAAGGGACCCTATGTCGTCCGGGAGTAAGCCGCGCTCTTCTGCAGACTCGCCGCGGGCGCTCCTGTCGGTCTCCGAACGGACTGGCATCGTCGAGCTGGCCCGCGCGCTCGTCGAGATGGGCTTCGAGCTCCTCTCCACCGGCGGCACCGCCGCGCACCTCGCCACCGCCGGCCTGCCGGTGACGCCGGTCTCGGAGGTGGGCGGCTTCCCCGAGGTCTTCGGCGGCCGGGTGAAGACGCTCCAGCCGCGGCTCTTCGGCGGCATCCTCTTCGACCGGGACGCCGAGCGCGACCGCCAGGAAGCCGCCGAGCACGGCATCCGGCCGATCGACCTGGTGGCGGTGAACCTCTACCCGTTCGAGGAGACGCTGGCCAAGGGGGAGGGCTTCGCCGAGCTGGTGGAGAAGATCGACGTCGGCGGGCCGTCGCTGCTGCGGGCCGCCGCCAAGAACCACGCCCACGTGACCGTGCTCTGCGACCCGGCCGACTACCCGGCCGCGGTCGAGGAGCTGTACGCGCAGGGCACCGTCTCGATGGCGACGCGCCGCCGCCTGGCCGCCAAGGTCTTCCGCCGCACCGCCGCCTACGACGCGCTGATCGCCCGCTGGCTGAGCGCCGAGGCCGGAGAGCGGCCGTTCGCGGAGCGCTGGACGCCGACGTTCACGCTCTCCGGGCTGCTTCGCTACGGCGAGAACCCGCACCAGGAGGCCGCCTTCTACGTCGACCCGGGGGCGCGCCGCTCCGCCTTTGCGCGCCACGTTGTGCTCCAGGGGAAAGAGCTCTCCCACAACAACCTGCTCGACGCCGACGCGGCGCTCTTCGCGGCGCGGGCGCTGTGTGACGAGGCGCCGGCGAGCGGACGCGAGCGCCCCACGCTTGCCGGGCTCGCCATCGTGAAGCACCGCATCCCCTGCGGGATGGCGATCGCCGCCAACGCCACCGACGCGTTCGAGCGCGCCTGGGAGTCCGATCCGATGGCCGGCTTCGGGGGCGTGGTGGCCTGCACCGGGACGCTCGACGCCAGGACCGCGCAGGCGATGACCTCGCGCTTCCTGGAGGTGGTGGTGGCCTACGACGTCACCGCCGAGGCGCGCGAGGTGTTCGCCGGCAAGCCGAACCTCCGCGTGCTGCAGGTGGCGGCCGAGGAGCAGTCCTTCCTGCGCCTGGAGGCGCGGGGCGTCGACGGTGGCATGCTGGTCCAGGAGGCCGACGTGCTGCTCGACGAGGAAACGCTGTTCCGCTGTGTGACGCGCCGCCCCCCCGGCGAGGCCGAGGCGCGCGGGCTGGCGTTCGCCTGGCGGGCGGTGCGCGGCGTGGTCTCCAACGCCATCGTGGTCACCGACGAGAGCGCCACGCTCGGCATCGGCGGGGGGCGCACCAGCCGGGTGGACGCCTGCCGCGACGCGGTCACCAAGGCCGGTGAGCGCGCCCGCGGCGCGGTGGCCGGTTCCGACGCCTTCTTCCCGTTCCCCGACGGCCTGGAGGTCCTGGCCGACGCCGGCGTCACCGCGGTCGTCCAGCCGGGCGGATCGGTGCGCGACGCCGACGTGATCGCCGCCGCCGACGCGCGCGGCATGGCGATGCTCTTCACCTCCTGCCGGCACTTCCGTCATTGAGATGAAAATCACTCTTCTGATACTCGCCCTCCTGACCGGCCCGGGCGAGACCCGCGCGCTCCTCGAGAAGGTGCGTGCCAGCTACACCGCCACTCCCTCGGTGTCGCTGCGCTTCGTGCAGACCTACACCCCGGCCGGCTTCAGCGACACCACGCCGGAGAAGGGGCGCCTCACGCTGCAGGCCCCGGATCGGATCCGGTTCGAGTACGACGGCGCCGAGGGGAAGGTCTTCACCTTCGACGGGCAGAGCGCGCGGCAGTACGTGGCCGCCGACAAGCAGATCCTGGTGAAGACGCTCGGCGCGGCCGAGCGCGCACGGCTGCCGATCCTCTTCTTCGAGAAGCCGGAGAGCGTGCTGGAGCGGTTCGAGGTGACCAGCAAACCGGCCGACGGCGGGCTCACCGAGCTGACCCTCACGCCGCGCCCGGGCGCGGACCTGAAGAGCCTCTCGCTGCGGGTGGCACCGGACGGCGACGTGAAGCGCCTGGTGGTGGTGGACTCCGGCGGCAACCGAACGGCCTTCGACCTCAGCGAAAGAAAGGCCGGTCCCTTGCGGCCGGCCACTGACTTCGCCCTTGTCCCGCCGCCCGGCACACGGGTGGTGACGGAGTAACACGATGGCAGACCCCAGCTTCGACGTCGTCTCTGAAGTGGACCTGGCCGAGGTGGGCAACGCGCTCGCCCAGGCACAGAAGGAGATCCAGCAGCGCTTCGACCTGAAGGGCACCGCCGCCGGCATCGAGCACAAGGAGAAGGAGCTGACCTTCACCGCCGACAACGAGTTCGGGCTCAAGGCGGTGAACGACATCCTCCAGGGCAAGCTGGTCAAGCGCGGCATCCCGCTGAAGAACCTGGACTACGGGAAGATCGAGCCGGCCGCCAAGGGCACGGTGCGGCAGGTCGTCACGATCGTGCAAGGCATCCCGATCGAGAAGGCCAAGGAGATCGTGAAGACGATCAAGGACGCCAAGCTGAAGGTGCAGGCCTCCATCCAGGCCGACCAGGTGCGGGTCAGCGGCAAGAAGCGCGACGACCTGCAGTCGGCGATCGCGCTCCTCAAGGCACAGGACTTCGGGCTGGCCCTCCAGTTCACCAACTACCGCAACTGAACCGAGAGACGGTGCGGCACGTCCACCCAGCCGGTCATCAGCGTCACCCGGACGTCGAGCAATTCCAGCCCAGGCGAGATGCCGAGGTCGCGCAGCCCTCCTCCGCGCCGGCGCTCGCATAGACTTCTCCCGCCCATGCCGCTGGCCCCGGGAAGAGTGCTCGGGCGCTTCGAGATCCTCGAGCCGCTTGGATCCGGATCGATGGGCGAGGTCTACCGCGCGCGCGACCGGAGCCTGGGCCGTGAGGTCGCGCTCAAGGTCCTGCCGGAGCAGCTCGCCGGCGATCGCGAGCTGGCGCGGCTCGAGAACGAGGCCCGTGCCGCGGCGGGCCTGGTCCATCCGAACATCGTGACGGTATTCGGCCTCGAGCGCGACGGCGCCTCGTTGTTCATGACGATGGAGCTCGCGGTCGGGCGCAGCCTTCGAAGCCTCCTCGCGAACGGTCCGATGACGCCCGCGGCGGCCCTTCCCATCGCCGTCCAGCTCGCCGAGGGTCTCGCCGCGGCGCACGCCAAGGGAGTCGTCCACCGGGACCTGAAGCCCGAGAACGTCGTGGTCACGACGGACGGCGTCGCGAAGATCCTCGACTTCGGCCTGGCGAAGGTGACGGCGATGCCGCGACACGACGACCCCACGTTGCGGGTCGCCGGGCTCCGGACCTTGCCAGGCACGGTCCTCGGCACCGTTGGCTACATGTCGCCCGAGCAGGCGAGCGGCCTCCCCGCCGACCACCGATCGGACCAGTTCTCGCTCGGCTGCGTGCTCTACGAGATGCTGGCGGGGAGGCGGCCGTTCCACGGCGCGACCGGGGCCGAGACGATGGCCGCCATCATTCGCGACGAGCCCCGACCGCTCGAAGGCGCAGACCATGAGGAGCTCGCCGACGGACTCGGATGGATCCTCGAGCGCTGCCTGGCCAAGTCCCCTCGAGAGAGATACGTTTCCACCGAGGACCTGGCGCGCGACCTGGCGAAGGTGAAGGACCGCGCATCGAGGCGACGGCCTGCGGCTCCGGTGATCCGAACGCCGCGTGGGGCGCTGGCGGTCTGGGCGCTCGTCGTCGCCGCAATCGGCCTGGCCACGATCCTCGGCACCCGTCTGCGCTCACCGGCCCGGGGCGAGCCCCCGTCCCTCCGATACCTGACGTTCTCCGGGCGCGACGCCGGGCCGGCCGTCTCGCCGGACCGCCACACGATCGCCTTCGTCTCGACGCGCGACGGGCGGCAGAGGATCTGGCTGAAGCAGCTCGACGGCGGAGCCGAGGCGCCGCTGACCTCGGGGCCGGCCGACGACGATCCGCGCTTCACGCCGGACGGCGCCGCCCTCGTGTTCTCGAGGCTCGATGGTGCGCGGCGCTCGCTCTTCCGGGTGCCTCTCCTGGGTGGTGAGCCTCGCCGTCTCCTGGCCGACGCGCGTTCCGGGGATCCGTCGCCCGACGGTCTTCGTCTCGCGTTCCTCCGCACCGAGCCCAGCGGAGGCGGCTCCGGGTACGTCGTCGGCGTAGCGAAGAGCGACGGTGGCGAAGCCCGCGCCCTGGCGAGGCTCGACGCCATCTGGGCCACGCCTCCGAGGTGGTCTCCCGACGGACGCTGGATCGCGGTGGGTCACGGCGCGGGAGCATCCCCCCGCTGGTCGACGCTGCTCCTCTCGGCCGACGGCCGGCAGCGCGTGGAGGTGCCGCCTCCGGCGCGGGTCGGCGCCCTCTCCACGCCGGTCTTCTCCCCCTCGGGAGCCGCGTTGCTCTACGCCCAGGCTCCTCTCGCCGGCGGGGCCGGCCGCCTGGTGCGCCAGGACGCGCGGTCCGGCCGCAGCGAGACTCTGCTCCGTCTCTTGACCTGGGGTCCGACTCTCGACCTCGCCGGACCGGGGGGCCTCGTCTTCGACGCCCGGCTCCGAAGGGCCAGCCTTCGTGAGATCGACCTCCACGGAGACCCGAGCGCCGCGCGCTGGCTGACGCACGGCGCTTCCGTCGACCGGCAGCCCGCCTACACCTCCGACGGAGGGAAGATCCTCTTCTCGTCCGACCGCGACGGGAACCTGGAGGTCTGGGAGCTCTCGACGAGGACCGGGGAGGTGCGGCGCCTCACCGAGAACAGCGCCGACGACTGGGATCCCCACCCGATGCGCAACGGCAAGCTGCTGTGGAGCTCGAAGCGGACCGGGAACTTCGAGATCTGGATGGCCGAGGCCGACGGCAGCGAGGCCCGCCAGGTGACTCACGACGGAGTGGACGCGGAGAACCCTGCCGCCACGCCGGCCGGCGACTGGATCGTCTACGCATCCTTCAACCCGAAGAGTCAGGGCATCTGGAAGGTCCGTTCCGACGGGACGGAGCCCACGCTGCTGGCGCCCGGCAACAACAACGGGCTGCCCGAAGTCTCACCGGACGGAGCGCTGGTCCTCTTCACGTCCTTCGTGCCGAACAACTACGTCATCCGCGTGGTGAGGCTCTCGGACGGCGCCGCAATACCCTTCCAGATCGCGCTCGGTCCGCCGAACCGCATGCGCGCCTTCGCGCGCGGCCGGTGCCGCTGGACGCCCGACGGGAGCGCCATCGCCTTCCTCGACGTCGACGGGAACGGGTCGGAGGGAATCTACCGGCAGGCCTTCGTCCCGGGCCGGGACACCTCGGCATCCCGCCGCCCCCTTGCCGGCTTCGATCCAGGCCTGGTCACCGAGTCCTTCGCGTTCTCACCCGACGGAGAGCGCCTGACGGTCTCCGCGCTCGAGGAGGCGTCGCAGCTGCTCGCGGTGGACGGCCTGACCGGCATCGACCGCTGACGTTTTCCTCTACCGCCCGAGCCGATCCCGGAGGCCGAGGTTACGGATCAGCCGGTGGAGGTAGTTCGCGTTGACGCCAAGCCTCCGTGCCGCTTCGGTGAGGTTGCCCCGGCTCTCCTCGACCGCCGCGAGGATCGTCTTCCGCTTTGCCTCGTCGAGAGCCTCGTGGTATCGCGACGCCGCGGCGCCCTCCAGCAGGCTCTCCGGGAGGTCCTCCGGGCGAAGCAGGTCGTCGTCGGAAAGCACGACCGCCCGCTCGACGACGTTCGAGAGCTCGCGTACGTTGCCGGGCCAGTCGTAGGCGACGAGGCGTGCCTGGGCGCCGGGCGAGATCCCCCGCATCCGCTTGCCGAGCCGCTTGGCATGACGGGCGACGAAGTAGCTCACCAGGAGGCTCACGTCCTCGCGGCGCTGGCGGAGCGGAGGCATCTCGATGGACACCACGTTCAGCCGGTAGAAGAGGTCCTCGCGGAACGCGCCTCGCTTCACGGCCCTCGAGAGGTCCCGGTTCGTGGCCGCCACGATGCGCACGTCCACGCGCAGGACCGCGCCTCCTCCCACCCGCACCAGCTCGCGGCTCTCCAGGAAACGGAGCAGCTTCGCCTGGACGCCGAGAGGCAGCTCCCCTACCTCGTCGAGGAGGACCGTCCCGCCATCCGCCGTCTCCAGCCGCCCGCGCTTCCTGACGATGGCGCCGGTGAAGGCCCCGCGCTCATGTCCGAACAGCTCGCTCTCCAGAAGCGTCTCGGTGAGCGCGGCGCAGTTGATGGCCACGAACGGCCTCTCGGCCCGAGCGCTCCGCGAGTGGATCGCGCGCGCCGCCAGCTCCTTTCCGGTGCCGCTCTCGCCGAGCAACAGGACGTTCGCGTCGCTCCTGGCCACCTTCTCGATGAGCTGGTACACGCGGAGCATCGCCGCGCTCTCGCCCACCAGCTCCGCGCCCGCCCGCGCCTCCACGGTGAGGCTCCGCCGCTGCCCCTCGAGCCACTCGATGTGGCGAAGGTTCGAGAGCGAGAGCCCCGCCAGGCCGGCTATCCCCGCCAGGAGCTCCAGGTCCCGACGGTCGAAGCAGACGCTGGGGTCCGTGGTGTCCAGGTAGACGACGCCGTGCATGCCCTGGGAATCGAGCAGGGGCGCGGCCAGCGCCGATCGCGTCCCGGCATCCAGCAGGCTCCGCGTGGGCGCGCCGTCGTCGGAAGCGGCGACGCGAGAGAGAAGCAGCGCCTCACGATCGCCCAGCACCTTCTCGATCACCGTACGGCTGACCGGCACCGGCACGCCGGGGCCGGCGAGGCGATCCTTGGCGAAGGCGCTCTCCGTCCCCCCGGTCAGCACGACGGCCCCCCGGCGCGCCCCCAGCGCCGGCAGGGCCACGTCGAGGAGCCCCTCCCAGAGGTCGCGCTCCCGCCGCGCCGAGGCCACCAGGCGGCTCATCGCCCGCAGCGCCTCCAGGTCGCGCGCCGCCTTGTCACCGCTCGAGGAGATCGGAAGGGCCGATGCCGCGGGCGGGAGTCGTAGGGTCGACTGCAGCAAAGCCTCGCCGTCCAGGAGGCGCACCGGGCTCGGCGCCGGCTCCTCGTCGTGGGTGAGGTAGAGGAAGAGAGACTCGCCGATCTCGACCTGATCGCCGTGCGCCAGCTCCCGCTCCCTCACCGGCACGCCGTTGACGAGCGAGCCGTTCAAGCTGTCGAGATCTCGAAGGACGACCCGGCTGCCTTCCCTGACGAGCGCGGCGTGCTGCCGCGAGACGCCGGCGTCGTTGACCACCAGACGGTTGCCGAGCTCGCGGCCGATCGACGTCTCCCCTTCGGCCACCGCGATGTGGGTGCCGGCCAACGGGCCCGCCACGGCCGTGAGCCTGGGGTCTTCGCCGATGCGAAATGCTATCCGAAAGGAGAGACCCGGCACGAAAGGAGAGGCCGCGCCGCCAGGGCGCTCCTCGCAAGCCACATCGCGCCAGCCACTTGAGCGCCGACCGCGCGCGCCGGACGCCGGGCAGCGGGATTGCGATGCGGAGCGGACAGGAGACCGCCATGAAAAACCGCTCGACAGTCCCCGTGCTCGCTGCGCTCACCGTACTGGCCGTCCTGGCCCGCCCGCTTTCCGCCGCCACCAACCTGGAGGTGTCCGGCACCGTCCTGGTGCCGCAGGTGAAGCGGTTCGGAATGAACCTCGGCGTCAACACCTTCTACGACGACCGGCAGATCATGAAGAGCCTCGTCTTCCGGAACCCCGGTTTCGAGGCGATGCTCTTCCAGTCGGTCGTGCGGTGCGGGTCGGGCGGAACCGCCGGCTTCGTCGACGACAACCCGTACGCCCTGTGGCCGAGCGGGTTCTGGAACGGCGCCACCTACGAGGTGATCTGGGGCGCCGCCAAGAACCGTGCCGGGACGATCGTCAGCTCCGCCGCTCCCTCGGGCGGCACCGGGACGGCGTACCAGCTCGGCGATTCCGGCTCCGCGCTCGCGCCCGGCGATCACCTCGTGCTTCGCAAATCGGTCCCGGGCAACGCGACCGCGGGATGGTGGACCTACGCCTCCGGCGGCGCGGCGGCAACGACGGAGCTGCTCGACCTCCCGCCCGGCACCGAAGGACGGCAGGCCGTGCGGCTCTCCGCCGGCGGCGGCCAGTTCCTTCAGCTGTCCGCCTACTTCAACACCGTCACCGGCCAGAACTTCGTCCGCCTGAACGGGAGCTACCGTCTGACGTTCAAGGCCAAGGGCGTCGGCGGCGCGAACCGTCTCCGGCTCAACGTCCGGCGCGTGACGTCGTCCTCGAGCTTCCTCGACCAGACGATCACCCTGGCCGGCTCGTGGGCGGACTACGCCTTCGACTTCAACGCGGCCGAGAACGGCAGCGAGACCGGTGCGATCCAGGTGCAGTTCGGCCCGGTCGGCTCCGACCTGCTCCTCGACGACGTCAGCCTCGTGCAGACGGACGGCGACCCGACGAACACCACGGTGTTTGCCGACTGGGTGGTGCGCGCGCTGCGCGGATTCCGGCCGGGGATCCTCCGCTACCAGGTGCTCTTCCATCTCGGCAATACGCTCGACAACGAGCTCGCCCCGCCGCTGGCGCGGCTGCGCAGCGGCTACTCGGCCTGGGGGACCACCCAGGACGAAATCCAGTACAGCCTGCCCGAGTTTCTGACGCTCTGCGAGCTGGTGGGGGCCGAGCCCTGGTACGTCGTCCCGATCACGGTGTCCCCCCGGGAAATGTCGAACCTCATCGAGTTCCTCTCGGGCCCCGCGACGAGTCCCTACGGTGCGCGCAGGGCGGCGCTCGGCCATCCGGCACCCTGGACGGCCGTCTTCCCGAAGATCCACCTCGAGTTCGGCAACGAGTCGTGGAACGGCATCTACCGCGGGGGCACGATCGCCGACCCCGTCGTCTACGGGAACCGGGGCGGCGAGATCTTCGGCGCGGCCAGGAGCTCGCCCTGGTACGACGCGGCACGCACCGACCTCGTGCTCGGCGGCCAGGCCAGCTGGACGGCGCGGACCCTGGCGATCCACGGCGCCTCGAGCAACAACGACTCGCTGACGCTCGCTCCGTACATCGCCAACAACGTCGATTTCTGGGCCAGCAACGAGGAGCTCTTCGGCCCGCTCTTCGCGGAGCCAGAGGCGCTCAGCGCCACCAGCACCGGATACATGCGCCGCACCTACGATGGCGTGCAGTCGTCGTCGAGGCCCGTGGCCCTCTCGGTCTACGAGGTAAATCTCTCGACGGCGGGCGGCTCCATCTCGCAGCCCGCGCTCGACTCCTTCACCGCGTCGGCCGGAGCGGGCATCGCGGTCGCGGACCACATGCTGATGATGCTGCGCGAGCTGGGGGCGCGGGACCAGGCGCTCTTCACGATCGCCGGCTACTCGTTCCGGCGCCCCGACGGCAAGACCTCTCTCCAGTGGGGCGTGACGCGAAACAACGGCACGGGCGAGCGGAAGCGGCCTCAGTACCTCGCGGTGGAGCTCGCGAACGAGGCTCTCTCGGGCGACATGCTCGCCGTCGCGCGCTCGGGCGACGACCCCACCTGGTACCAGGCCCCGATGAACGACGTGCAGATCGACGCCGCCCACTTCCTGCAGACGTACGCCTTCGCGAGCGGAAACCGGCGGTCGCTCATCGTCTTCAACCTCAGCCGCACGGGGAGCCTCGACGTCACGTTCACCGGCGTCAACGCGCCGCGCGGCTCCGTCGTCTCGAAGCGCATCGCGCCGGCTTCGATCAACGACGCCAACGAAGACACCGTGAGCGTCTCCACGACCGAGCAGCTCCTGGCGGGCTTCGACCCCGCCCGGCCGCTGTCGCTTCCTCCCTTCTCGATGACGCTCCTCTCGTGGAGCGCCGACACGACGCCCCCTTCCGTCTCGATCACCTCGCCGGCCGAGGGGTCGTCGGTGCGCGGATCGGTTCCGGTCGCCGTCTCGGCGGCGGACGCGTCCGGTGTCTCCCGCGTCGATCTCTATCGCGACGGCACGATCCTCATCGGCTCGACGACGACGGCACCGTACGCCTTCACCTGGAGCACGTCGACCGCCTCGCCCGGCCCTCACACGCTCCAGGCGACCGCCGTCGACGCCTTCGGCAACACCGGCCTGTCCGCAACGGTGAACGTGACCGTCGCCGCCGCCGCCGACGTCACGGCTCCGACGGCCACGATCACCAGCCCGCTGAACGGGGCGACCGTCGTGCGCAACGCGTCGGTCACGATCGGCGCATCGGCCTCGGACGACGTCGCGGTGACGCGTGTGGACTTCACGCTCAACGGGGCCCTCAAGTGCTCCGATACGTCGGCCCCGTTCACCTGCGGATGGCATGTCCCCGCCAGGCAGGGAGCGAGCTACCGGCTCCAGGCCATCGCCTACGACGCCGCCGGGAACGCCGGCCCATCGGCCGTCGTCACGGTCACCGCGAGGTAGTCGCTGTGTAACGGAGAACGCCATCGAGGTCGGGCGCACCGTCCGCGGGTCGCGGGCAGGCGATCAGGAACGGTGCGCCCGGACCACGGACAGAATGGCCTCCCGGTACTTGCGGTAGAGCCCGGGACCCATACCCCGCACCGCCAGCAGCTCCCCCTCGTCCTTGGGGCGGATGCCGGCGATGCCCTCCAGCGTCTTGTCGGTGAGCACCTGGAAGGCCGGGACATTGCGGCCGTCCGCGCCCACCTCGAGGTCGTTCGCGCTCACCAGGCCCACCGGCACCGTGCCGAGGTTCTTGGCGACGGTCGCGTTGCGGACGTCGCCGGGCCGGGTTAAGGCGACGTAGTGGGGCAACCCACGGTCCCTCCGCCGCGTAAACAACAGAGAGTGTCGGCCCGCCAGGTCCTCCCGTTCGGCCGCTTCTTCGGGCGCGCCAGGAGCGCCCGCGAGGTGCGCGGCTTCTCGATCTCCGAGCTGGCGCCGACGGTGCCGGACCGCGAGGTCGTCCGACACACGCACGAGGAAGCCCACTTCGTGCTGGTGCTGGGCGGCGCCTACGTCTCCGGCGCCCGCTTCCGCTGCGGCCTCGGCGAACGGCCGCCGCTCGTCTACAACCCGCCGGGCACCACCCATCGCGACCGCTTCCGCCGGCTCGACGGCCGCTTCTTCACGCTGTCGGTCAGCTCCGAGGCGCTGCGGCGCGCCGCGGAGTGCGTACGGCTCCCGGACACCCCGGTGCTGCTGGGCGAGTCGGCGCTGGAGACGGCCGGCCGGCTCGCCCGGGAGTGCCGCTCCGAGGACGCCTCCCCTCTCCTGATCGAGGCTCTGGCGACGGAGCTCCTCGACCGCTGCGGCACGCCGCTGCCGCGGGAGCGCGGGGCGCCGCCACGCTGGCTGTGGCGCGCCCGGCAGCTGCTCCACGACGCCGCCGCCGAGGAGGTCTCGCTGACGGCGCTGGCCACGGCGGCCGGAGTGCATCCGGTGCACCTGACGCGCGCCTTCCGCCGGCACTTCGGCTGCACTCCCGGCGACGAGCTGCGCCGCTGCCGCCTCGAGCGAGCGGCGGACCTCCTGGCCGGCGGACGGTTGAGCCTAGCGGAGATCGCCCAGCGCACCGGCTTCGCTGACCCGAGCCACCTCTGCCGCCGCTTCCGGCAGGCGCGTGGGGAGACGCCCGGCGCCTATCGCCAACGTGTCGCTCCACGGGCGGCCAGGTTTGCTGCGTTCCACGCGGAAGGCACGAGCACGACGTAGGCTCGCGACATGAGACGCCTCCTGTCGCTCTCGCTTTCGCTCCTGGCCACCGCCGCCCTCGCCCAGACGCCTGACGCCGGCTGGGAGCGGCTGGCCGGACTCTGGGGGGAGACGCGCTCCTTCGGCCCTGAAGTCCGGGGAGCTCTCACGCTCCGCCGCGGCGCGGACGGCTGGCACGCCAGCATCGCCGGCCTCAGCGCCGAGGTCCGCTGGGAGCGCGACGAGGTCTCCTTCACGCTGCCGGGCGGCAAGGGGAGCTTCCGCGGCCGGCGCGAGCCGGGCGGCAGACTCCTCCGCGGCTCGTGGATCCAGCCGGTGGGCGCGGCAACCGGCGTCGCCTGGGCGACTCCGATGGACTTGCAGCCGCTCGGACCCGATGCCTGGCGCGGGACGGTGACGCCGCTCGAGGAGCAGGTGACCCTCTACCTCGACGTCGCCGCCGAGAACGGCGCGCCGACCGCCGTCCTGAGGAACCCCGACGGCTACTACCGCAACGGCAAGCTCGCGGTGCGACTGGAGGGCTCACGCCTGTCGCTCCTGTCGCTGCGGGATGGGCGAACGCTGATGGAAGGTGAGTACGACGCGAAGGCGGACAGGATCCTCCTGCCGATCACCGAGGTCGGCACCCGCATCGAGCTGAGGCGCCGCCCGCGCGAGGAGGCGGTGAGCTATTACCCGCGCACCCCGGCCGCGCCGCGCTACGCCTACCGGGCCCCTCTCGCCGACGGCGACGGCTGGCGCACCGGTTCCCTGGCGGGGGCCGGCTTCGACGTGGCGGCGGTCGCCGCCGTCGTCCAGTCGTTGGCCGATACCGATCCGCGCCCCCAGACGGCGCCGCTGGTGCACTCGCTGCTGGTGGCGCGCCACGGCAAGCTGGTGCTGGAGGAGTACTTCTTCGGCTTCGACGAGGAGACGCCGCACGACCTGCGCTCGGCCGGCAAGAACTTCGCCTCGGTGCTCGCCGGCCTGGCCATCGACCGCGGTGCGCGCCTGGGCCCCGAATCGCGCGTCTACGCGGCGTTCCCGGAGTACCGCGGCCTGGCCAACCCCGATCCGCGCAAGGAGCGGATGACGCTCGCCCACCTGATGACGATGACCTCCGGCTTCGACTGCGACGAGAACCGCGACGAGGCGCCCGGCAACGAGGACCGGATGCAGTCCCAGACGGCGCAGCCCGACTGGTACCGCTTCATGCTCGACCTGCCCCTCCACGACGCTCCCGGCGACGCCGCCGCCTACTGCAGCGGCGCGGTGAACCTGATCGGCGGCGTCGTGCGGAACGCCACCGGCGCCTGGCTGCCGGAGTACTTCGACCGCCATTTCGCCCGGCCGCTCCAGTTCCGCACCTACCACATGAACCTGACCCCGACCGGCGAGCTCTATCTGGGCGGCGGCATGCACCTGCGGCCGCGCGACCTGCTCAAGCTCGGGCAGCTCTACCTGGCCGGTGGCGTCTGGAACGGCCGCCGCGTCGTCAGCAAGCGCTGGGTCGACGAGAGCGTGGCGCTGCACCCGATGAACGCCGGCGGGAAGGACGGCTACAACTGGCACGTCAACCAGATCGCCGCCGGTGGGCGCACCTACCGCCAGTACGAGGCCAACGGCAACGGCGGCCAGCTGACGATGGTGGTGCCGGAGCTGGACGTGGTGGTCGGGTTCACCGCCGGCAACTACATGAACTACGGCGTCTGGCGGAAGTTCCGCGAGGAGTTGCTGCCGCGGATCCTGCTGGCGATCAAAGAGCGCTGAGCGTCACACGCTCCGGGGGCGGGTCGTGAATAATCCGCCTGACCGTGAAGCCGACAACGCTGCTTTCCTTCCGGGGCCGCCTGCCGCGATCCTCGTTCGCGGCGTGGCTGTGCCTCACCGCCGTCATCCTCGCCCTCCTGTCGTCGGCGCTGGCGACGCTGCTGCCCGGGCGCGGCCTGCTGGTCGTCTATCTCCCCTTCTACTGGGCGTTCCTGGCGCTGGCCGTCAAGCGCCTGCACGACCGCGGCAAGTCGGGCAAGTGGCTGCTGCTGGCGCTGGTGCCGCTGCTGGGCGCGGTCTGGCTGGCGATCGAGCTCTTCTTCCTGCCCGGCACGCCGGGCGAGAACCGCTACGGCGCCGACCCGCTGGCGTCGAACGCCGACTACCTGGCGGTCGGATGAGCGCCCAGCGCGTCCCCGAGCCCCCGTTCGGCGCGGGCGCACCGGCCATCGTCATCAACGACGTCACCCAGCTCAACCCGGTGCCGGTCTGGACCGTGCTGAAGCCGACCACCGTCCCGGAGGTGCAGGAGGCGCTGCGCCGCACCACGGGCCCGGTGTCGATCGGCGGCGGCCACTTCAGCATGGGAGGGCAGACCGCCAGCCCCGGCAGCCTGCATCTCGACCTGCGGAAGCTCAACCAGGTCGTCTGGTTCCGCCCGGTGGACCGGACCATCCGCGTACGGGCCGGGATCCGCTGGTGCGACATCCAGCACTTCGTGGATCCGCACGGCCTGGCCGTGAAGATCATGCAGACCTACGCGAACTTCACGGTCGGCGGGGCGCTGAGCGTGAACTGCCACGGGCGGTACATGGGGCTGGGGCCGCTGATCCTCTCGGTGCGCGCGATCGCGCTGGTGCTCCCCAGCGGCGAGCTGGTGGAGGCGAGCCCCTCCCAGAACGCCGAGCTGTTCTACGGCGCGGTCGGGGGCTACGGCGGGATCGGCGTGATCGTCGAGGTGGAGCTGGACCTGGTGCCGAACACGCGCGTGGAGCGCCTCTCGATCACCATGCCGACCTCCGCCTACCTGGAGTTCTTCCGCAACCGCGTGCGCGGCGCCAGGGCGGCGGTTTTCCACAACGCCGACCTCTACCCGCCGCACTACCGGCGCGCCCGCGCGGTGACCTGGGTGGAGACCGAGAAGACGGTCACGGTGCCGCACCGGCTGCAGCCGATCCGCACCACCTACCCGATCGAGCGCTACTTCCTCTGGGCCTTCTCCGAGACGCCGCTCGGCAAATGGCGGCGCGAGCACATCGTGGACCGCTTCCTCTACGCGCGCCGCCGCGTCCACTGGCGGAACTTCGAAGCCGGCTACGACGTGGCCGAGCTGGAGCCGGCCTCGAGGAAGCGCACCACCTACGTGCTGCAGGAGTACTTCGTCCCGATCGGCCGCTTCGACGAGTTCGTGCCGAAGATGGCCGAGATCCTGCAGCGCCACCGGGTGAACGTCATCAACGTCTCGGTGCGGCACGCGCTGGCCGATCCCGGCTCGCTCCTGGCCTGGGCGACCGAGGAGGTCTTCGCCTTCGTCCTCTACTACAAGCAGCGGACCCGCGAGAACGCCAGGCAGCGGGTGGCGGTCTGGACGCGCGAGCTGATCGACGCCGCGATCTCCTGCGGCGGGCGCTACTACCTGCCTTACCAGCCGCACGGCACGGCGGACCAGGTGCACCGCGCCTATCCGCGGATGCGCGACATGTTCGCGCTGAAGCGCCGCCTGGATCCCGAGTTCCGCCTGCGGAACGTCCTCTGGGACAAGTACTACGCTCCGACGCTTCAAACGGAGCCGGAGCCGGAGCGTGCCATGCCGACGTCGGAGTTCAAGACCGTCTACGGGCAGACGGAATCGCAGGACGCCTTCTACCTCTTCCTGCAGAACGTCTTCCACCTCTATCCGGAGGACCGCTTCCACACGCTCATCAAGGAAGCGACCGCCCGGCACGACACCGATGAGGCGATCTACCGCGAGATCCTGCGCGGGCTGCGGGCCATCAAGCCGTTCCTGGCCGACCTCACCTACGCACTCCCCTCGCTGGGCAAGCAGAAGCGCGAGATGGCGCGTCAGACGCTGGAGCTCCTGAAGGGCAAGCGCGAGATCGACGGTTATGTCGAGATCGGCACCACCGGCCGCTACTACAGCCACCTGAAGAAGCACCTGCGCATCCGCGGGCCGGTCACGCTGGTGAACGACCTGCCGCCGACGAACTCGCCGGTCGACATCCTGGAGCGCGGCGGGCTGGGCAAGCCCTTCCGCTTCGTGCCGATGGAGGACTACCGGCCGATCCCGGCGAGCGAGGTCCCCGACGCCAGCGCCGACCTGGTGACCTGCTACATCGGCCTGCACCACGCGCACCCGGACCGCCTCGGCGCCTTCGTGCGCTCGATCGCGCGGATCCTGCGGCCCGGCGGCGTCTTCATCCTGCGCGACCACGAAGTGAAGACGCCGGCGATGAACGCCTTCGTCTCGCTGGCCCACACCGTCTTCAACGCCGGCCTGGGCGCCAGCTGGGACGTGAACGCCCGCGAGCCGCGCTTCTTCGCGCCGCTGGCGCACTGGTGCGAGGCCCTGGCGGCCGCCGGCCTGGTGGACAGCGGGGCGCGCCTCCTGCAGGCGCACGACCCGACCGACAACACGCTGCTGTCGTTCACGAAGGCATGAGGCGGGCGATGGCGACGCTGTTAGCGGCCAGCCTGGCGACGAACGCGGCGGCGGCCGACCTCACCGGTCTACCGGCGGGGGGGTCGCCTACGGCTCCGGCGGAGCACCGGCGCCCCGCCGACCAGACGTTCCTGACCTATCCCGAGTGGTTCCTGGTCTTCAGCCCCGCCGAATACGCCGCGTTCGTGAAGGAGAAGGACCCCAGCGACTTCCCCTTCCTGGGGCACATCGGCCAGTTCTGGGAGAGCTACCGCGCCGTCTGGCGCATCACCCGGGCGCGCTACCCGTTCAACGCCGGCTATCACCTGATGATCGTGGTCATCGGCGTCAGCACCACCGTCGAGTACGCGCTGCGGGCCGTCTACGAGGCGCTCTTCGGCCGCTTCGCCGAGAGGGCGCGCGGCCAGGTCTTCACCGCCGAGGACCGCTACGGCGCCGCCGTCGCGCAGGACTACGTGGACTTCATCCGGGTGCGCCCCTGGTACGAGTACGACTTCCTGTCAAAGCTGCGCGGCCTCTGGAAGTGTCCGTCGACGGGTACCGGCTTCATCCGCAAGTGGGAGCGCCGCTGGGCGCTGACCTCCGAGTACGCCGCCAAGGCGCTCTACGGCTGGCTGCTCGGCAAGATGACCAAGGCGACCTACGAGGAGCCGCTGCCGGTGACCGCGGTGGTGCTCGATCGCTTGCCGCCGCCGGAGGCCCGCCGCGCCGAGCTGAAGGTGCTGGAGGAGCGCGCCGACGGCGCCCTCATCACCATTCCCCGCTACGAGCCCTTCCTGGCCCATGCGCTGGCGCTGGCGCGCGAGGGGGTCGCGTTCCGCGAGGTGGCCGGCAACAGTGACGTCATCCTGGTGAGCGCGCTGGTTCCGGCGGGCACCGCCGCCCCAGCCGGGGAGCTTCTCTTCCGACAGCGTATTCTCACCGTTCCGGGAGTGGAGCGCGTGGCGCTATCCGTCCCGATCTCGCAGCTGGCCCCGACGCTCGTCGCTCTGGACCGTTCGCCCTCCCGGGTCGAGCACGTCTTCGACTTCTAGCCGTGTCGCGGCGATGGGAGAGATCCGGTTCATGCTGTCCCGGCTCCCCGGCTGCTTGACGTTAAGATGCGCCGAACGGAATGTCGCAAACCAGTCTCAAGGACCGCCTGCTCGTCTCGGCGCTGCCCGCGGACGAGCGCGAGAACGGCCGCCGCTTCCTTTCGGCGCTCTCGCTGATCGAGGACAAGCTCCGCTCGGTAGAGGACCTCCTCCGCACGCGGACGCGCTCGGACGTCGGCACGATCGCCCAGATCGGCGACTACCTGGTGGACGGGGGCGGCAAGCGCATCCGCCCCGCCCTGCTGCTGCTGGCGGCGCGCCTCCTCGGCCACGAGGGGGAGCGTGACGTGCGCTACGCGGCGGTGATCGAGCTGATCCACACCGCCACCCTGGTGCACGACGACATCATCGACGAGGCCGAGCTGCGGCGCGGGCGCGCCAGCGTGAACCGCCGCTGGGGCAACGAGCTGACCGTCCTCTTCGGCGACTTCCTCTACATGAAGTCGATGGAGATCGCCCTCGAGGAGGGGGACCTCCGGGTCCTGAGGCTGCTCTCCGACGTCACCCTGGAGATGACCGAGGGGGAGATCATCGGCTCCGAGCAGCGCGGCTCTCTGGAGATCACGCTCGAGGCCTACCTCGACATCGTGCGCCGCAAGACCGCGCTGCTGTTCGCGGCCGCCTGCCGCATCCCGGCCTTCCTCTCCGGGGAGCCGTCGGTCTACGCCGACAAGCTCTGGAGCTACGGGCTCTCGCTGGGCATCGCCTTCCAGCTCCAGGACGACTTGCTGGACTACACCGCCTCGGAGAAGGACCTCGGCAAGCCGGTGCTTTCCGACCTCAAGGAGGGGAAGCTCACGCTGCCGCTCATCCTCAGCCTGGCCACCGCAACGCGCGCCGAGCGGAAGCTGGTGGAGTCGGTGGTGCGCGAGCGCGCCTTCGGCTCGGTCACGCCGGAGCAGGTGCTGGAGATGGTCCATCGCGCCGGCGCCATGAACCGCGCCCATCAGCTGCTCGAGGAGTACGCGCAGCGGGCCCGCGCCTGCGCGCTGCAGCTCCCCGACGGCCCCGGGCGCGACGGCCTCCTCCTGGCGGCCGAGTACGCGGCCAACCGCCGCAAGTAGCTCACACCAGGGTAGTTAGTGCCGCCTAATGTTGTAAGGCATGGGTCGACCCCTGTCTAATCCAATCAGTCGAAATAGGATCCGGAGGCGAGCTAGCCTTATTTCATAAGGAGCAAAGCTCATTCTGTCTTATTTCTTCTTGACAGGTTCCGGGGGTGCTTCTATCTTGGCGTCCAGGCAGTCAAATGTCGCTCCAACGACTCTTCAAGACCTTCCGGTCGAGTCTGGTCGGAGATCACGACGACAGCTTCACGCTGGACGAAGAGGTCTCGCTCTACCGCAAGCGCGCCGAGCTGGCCATGCGGGAGGAGCGCTACAGCGACGCGCTCGCCTTCCTGGCGAAGGTCCTGCGGCTGAACCCGTACGACCTCGAGGCGCGGCTCTCGGTCGCCGAGACCTACCACCGCTACCTGAAGGAGCCGACCAAGGCGCTGCTGACCTACGAGAAGGTCGTCGCCGCGGCCAACTACGACGACTCCAACCCCTGCTGCATCCGCGCGCGTCAGGGCGTGCGCGAGCTGACCACCGTCTTCGAGAGCGCGGCGATCCCTCTCCACGACCTGTTCGACGACGAGATCCCCCAGGACGAAAGCGGCGGACGGCCCCAGAGCGCCGCCGGATAACGAGCCCCATCGATCCCCCGGACCCGGATCCTGTCCGCGTCGTCATCGACTCTCCACGTTGAGTCGGTGACGACGCAATTCCTTCCCAGCCGCACGGCGTCGAGCCCCAGCCGCAGCGAGGCCACGCCTTCGGGATGCGACACGACGACCGAGATCTCGTGCGCGCCGGCGGCAAAGGTCCCTGGCAGCTCCCAGACCTCGAGCGGCGCGCCGACGCCGCCCCCGCTTCCGACCAACCGCCGGTCGAAGTAGGCCTCGTAGGCGAGGTCGGCGCGCAGCTTCAGCGTCGCCGACGGGACCTCGAAGGGGAAGTCGACGCGCCTGGCGAAGCCGACCTCGCAGGGCCGCGCCCGGGCGGCGCACTTCATGTGGCCGATCCACCAGGCGCCGAGCATCTCGTCGTCCAGCCGGACGCGCACGTCCCAGACGACCGCGCCCAGCACGAAGACGGCGACCACCAGGACGCGCGCCACCACGACCTCGCTCCGTGAAGAGCTCACGCCGCGCCAATGTACAGCGTTACCATGCCTCGGAGGACGTCCTGAAGGACTGGAGCAGCAACACCCGCATCCTGCTCGGCTTCGCCTTGGGCGCGGGCTCGGGCCTGGCCGCCAACCTGCTCTGGTACGGCAACCCACGGCTCACCTGGTTCCTGGACCAGGTGAGCGCTCCGATCGGCGACGTCTTCATCCGGCTGATCTTCATGATCATCCTCCCGCTGATCATCTCGGCGCTGATCCTGGGGGTCACCGGCCTCGGGGACCTCGAGCGCCTCAGGCGCCTGGGCATCCGCTACCTGCTGCTCACCGCGCTGATGGCCACGGTGATGGTCGGCGCGGCCTGCCTCTTCGAGCTGCTGATCAAGCCGGGGACCCACGTCTCTCCCACGCAACGCGCCGCGATGGCGACGCGCTACGGCGTCGAAGCCGCCCTGGACGAGGCCCAGGCCAAGCAGTTCAAGGGCGTGCTGCCGGCGCTGGTGGAGCTGATTCCCGACAACCCGGTGCGCCATCTGGCGTCCGCGCTCACCGTGCACGACGAGGGACACGGCCTCCCCTCGGTCCTCATCTTCAGCCTCTTCCTCGGCGTGGCCATCCTGGTCGGTCCGGCCAAGGAGACCGAGGCGCTGGAGCGCTTCTTCCGGAGCCTCTTCGCCGTCAGCATGAACGTCATCGGCTTCGCCATCCGGCTGACGCCGTTCTGCATCATCTTCGTGGCCTTCGACCTGACCGCGCGCCTCGGGCTCGACCTCCTCGCCTCGCTGTCGATGTACCTGCTCACCTTCCTGCTGGTCTGGCTCTTCGCGTTCGCCGTGGTCTTCCCGCTCTGCGTGCGCTGGCTGGCCGGCCGCTCGCCGGTCCGCTTCTACGGCCAGGTCCGCAGCGCGTTCTGGTTCGCCTTCGTCACCAGCTCGACCAGCGCCACCTACCCGATCGCCCTGCGCACGGCCACCGAGAAGCTCGGCATCTCCGATTCGCGCGCGCGCTTCGTCCTGACCCTGGGCGCGGTCGCCAACCAGAGCGGCTCCGCCATCTTCCTGGCGGTCTCCAGCCTCTTCCTGGCCGACATCTTCGGAATCCCGCTGAGCGGCGCCCAGCGGATGGAGGTCTTCGCGCTCAGCGTGGCGGCGGCCTTCGCGACTCCGGGCGTCCCCGGCGGCAACCTGCCGCTCCTGGCGACGTTCTGCCTGCTCTTCGGCATCCCGCCCAGGGCGGTCGCGGTGGTCGTGAGCGTCGACCGGCTCCTCGACATGGGCGTCACCACCGTGAACGTCGTCGGCGACCTGGTGGTCGCCGCCGTCCTCGGCCGCGTGCGCCCCGGCCGCGGCACCGTCGAGGAGACGGGCCTGGCGTTGGCAGAGACCGTCGAGGCGCGTTAGTATCGAACGTGCACCCCTCGGCGGCCTCCCGACGCCTTTCCACGGTCGCCGTCATCCCCTCCCGCTACGGAGCGCAGCGCTTTCCGGGCAAGCCGCTCCACCCGATCGCCGGAACCCCGATGGTGCTGCACGTGCTGGAACGCGCCCGGAGCGCTCCCAGCGTGGACCTGGTGCTGGTGGCCACCGACGACGCGCGCATCGCCGAGGCGGTGCGCGGCGCCGGAGGCGAGGCGGTGATGACCGACCCGGAGCTCCCCTCGGGGACCGATCGGGTCTATGCGGCGGTGAAGGAGCTCGACGTCGACGTGGTGGTGAACGTGCAGGGGGACGAGCCGCTGATGCCTGCGGAGACGATCGAGCGCGTGGCGCGCTTCCTGCACGATTTCCCTGAGTTCGAGCTGGCGACCGCGGCGCTTCCCATCGACTCGCCGGAGGACATCGCCAATCCGAACGTGGTGAAGGTCGTGGTGGGCGAGGAAGGACGGGCGCTCTACTTCTCGCGGTCGCCGATCCCCTATCGGCGGCGACCGGCGGCCGAGCTGCCGACCTACAAGCACCTGGGCATCTACGGCTATCGCAAGGACGCGCTCCGGCGCTGGACCGAGCTGCCGCCTCACCCGCTGGAGCTGGCCGAGAGCCTGGAGCAGCTGCGGGCGCTGGCGGCCGGGATGTCGATGGCGGTGGTGCCGGCGGCCGGGGACTCCATCGGAGTGGACACCGAAGACGACGCGCGGCGTGTGGAAGAGATCCTTCGGGAACAGCAGATGACGACGGCGAGGTAGGAGGAAGGGCATGGCGACGAAGTACATCTTTGTGACGGGAGGCGTGGTTTCCGGGCTGGGCAAAGGCATCGCCGCGGCCTCGATCGGGGCGCTCCTCGAGGCGCGCGGCTACAAGGTCACCCTGATGAAGTTCGACCCCTACATCAACGTCGACCCCGGCACGATGTCGCCGTTCCAGCACGGCGAGGTCTACGTCACCGACGACGGGGCCGAGACCGACCTCGACCTCGGGCACTACGAGCGCTTCACCTCCACCGTCACCTCGCGCGCCAACAGCATCACCACCGGCAAGGTCTACCTCTCGGTCATCGAGAAGGAGCGCCGCGGCGACTACCTGGGCAAGACCGTCCAGGTCATCCCGCACATCACCGACGAGATCAAGGACTGCATCCGCCGTGTGGCCGGCGACAACGACGTGGTGCTGGTCGAGGTGGGCGGCACGGTGGGCGACATCGAATCGCTGCCGTTCCTGGAGGCGATCCGCCAGTTCCGCCACGACGTCGGGCGCGGCAACGCGGTCAACGTGCACGTCACCCTGGTCCCGCACGTCACCGGCTCCGACGAGCTGAAGACCAAGCCGACGCAGCACTCGGTGAAGGAGCTCCTCTCCATCGGGATCCAGCCCGACGTCCTCCTCTGCCGCGCCGACCGCACCATCCCCGAGGAGATGAAGCGCAAGATCGCGCTCTTCTGCAACGTACAGGAGCGCGCCGTGGTCACCGCCCGCGACGTGCCCACGATCTACGAGGTCCCGCTGACGTTCGCGCGGGAAGGCCTCGACGGCATCGTGCTGGACTACCTCTCGCTCCCCCACTACGACCGCGACCTCGGGAAGTGGGAGCAGATCGTCAACCGGGTCAAGAACCCCCAGGACGAGGTGACGATCGCCATCGTCGGCAAGTACGTGACGCTGGGCGACAGCTACAAGTCGCTGAACGAAGCGCTGATGCACGGCGGCATCGCCAACAACGTGAAGGTCAAGCTCTCCTACGTCGACTCCGAGGAGCTGGAGTCGAACGGCTACCCCGAGCAGCTGGCCACCGCCGACGCGGTGCTGGTGCCGGGCGGCTTCGGCAAGCGCGGCATCGAGGGGATGCTGCACGGCATCCGCTTCGCGCGCGAGAAGAAGATCCCCTACTTCGGCATCTGCCTGGGCATGCAGTGCGCGGTCATCGAGTTCGCCCGCAACGTCTGCGGGCTGGGCGGCGCCAACTCCACCGAGTTCGACCCCTCGACGCCGTACAAGCTCATCTACAAGCTGCGCGACCTGCTGGGCGTCGAGGCGCTGGGCGGCACCATGCGGCTCGGCAAGTACCCCTGCGACCTGGCCGACGGCTCGCTGGCGCGGCGCGCCTACGGCGAGAGCACCATGTACGAGCGCCACCGCCACCGCTACGAGGTCAACCAGGAGTACCTCTCGATCCTGCGCGAGGCCGGGCTGGTGCTCAGCGGCATGTCCCCCGACCGCAAGTTCGTGGAGATCGTCGAGCTGCAGGGGCACCCCTGGTTCCTGGGCTGCCAGTTCCACCCGGAGTTCAAGTCGAAGCCGACCGCCCCGCACCCGCTCTTCAAGGACTTCATCCGAGCCGCCCGGGCCCACAAGGCGGCCCGGCTCTCGGGGCTGGTGATGAAGAAGGTGGAGCTCGAGCCGGTGATGATGTCGCCGCCGGCGAACCTGCCGCCGCCGAACGGGGAGACGGCATAGAGTGACCGCGTGAGCCTGACCGAGCCGAGAGACGTCCCGCGGGTCGACCCCAGGAAGCGCGTCGGGCAGGTGGGTGAGGGCTGGGGCAACCTCCTCCTGCCCGAGGGGGAGATGGAGCGCGACCAGGAGTTCCTCTTCCAGGGGGACGAGCGGCCGTTCTGGATCACCCGGGTGCTGACCTACCCGCTGGATACCAGGAAACAGCTCTACTACTACGAGCGCGTGCCGCGCTGGAAGCACCCGCCGCCGGCGCCGTCGCCCCGCTGAGAAGCGCGGGATCTCACCTGCTGCTTCTCCCAGGCGCGCCGGTGGAGGTTCGCCTCGTCCATCGACGAGAACTTCATCACGCCGGGCGAGAAGCTCCACGGCCGCAGCGCATAAGCCAGCTCCGTGAGCTCGCAGGCGATGCGCAGGTTGTCGGTGCGAAGCGAGCGCAGCGCCGGCGTCGGACTCATTTCCTCCACCGATCGGTACTTGCGGACTCCCATCAATCGTCCTCGAGGTCGAACGCCTCGCGAATCCGCAGGGCGTCCGCTCGGTCCTGCGGCCTCACGGTGTCCTTCTTCATGGTGTACAGCATGCGGGGCGTCGCGACCCGGACCCGCAGGTCGCCGAGCTCCACGATCTCCGAGCCGGCGGCGACATCGGCATACTGGAACGCCTCTCCCAGCCTGGTGAGGATGTCCATGGAAAAGCGCCCGTGGGGAGGTACGTATTCGACCGCCGGGTACGCGCCGGCCAGCTCGGCTGCGTCGATCTGATCCACGCTGGGGTCATCGAACAGCGCCCGCAGAGCCCTCTTGAGCCGTTGAATGTTCCCAGGATCCGGCGAGACGAAGAAGTCGATGTCGTGGGTGGCGCGCGGAAGACCTTGAACCGCCATCGCCATGGATCCGATCAGCACGAATTCGACCCCCTCGTCGAGGAGCGCCGCGAGGACCTGGCTGGCCTCGTCGATCGTCAAGCGGGACGAGTGTAGCGCCTACGAGGCGCTCACTCGACCTTGCGCGCCGTCCCCATCCGTTGCCCGAATTCGTAGTAGATGAAGTGCGTCACCCGGCCCGCCCTGGACCGGATGAACTTGGCCCGCCCGTCGAATTCCCTGGCCCGCAGCTCCGAGAGCCGGCCTCCCGGGACCACCCCGTGGCGCTGTCCCGCCGACTCGCTGACCAGCCGATTGCCGACCCGTCGCACCCTCACGGTCAGGTCCGGGCGTCTCTCGAAGCGGTAGAGCCCGACGTAGTCGTCGTAGATGCCGGCGCGCACCATGGCGGCGAAGGCGCGGTTCCGCGAGGGACGGGACTTCGTAATGGTCTCCCGCAGCGGCGCCAGCGCCGCCTTCAGACGGCGGCGCGCCGAGAGCAGGCGCTTGGCGACCGCGGTTTCCGGGATCCCCAGGAACGCGGCCATCGCGCGTTGGCTCCGCCCGCCGTAATAGAAAAGGACGATCGCCACCCGCTCCTTCTCCGGGAGCTGCTCCAGGGCTTCCCGCACCAGCCCCCCACGCTGTCGTCGGCTCACGAGCTCCTCCAAGTCTTCACCGGACGGGGCGTCCTCGCCGACCTCGGCCAGCCGCAGCGCCTTCCGGCGCAGCCGGCGATGGCAGCGGCTGGCGACGATCCGCCGCAACCACGCCGGAAAGAGGTCGGGGTCCTTCAGGGTCGGGAGCTTCCGCCAGGCGATCACGAAGCTCTCCTGGGCCGCGTCCTCGGCGAAGCCGGCGTCCTTGAGATAGGCGTAGGCCTGGCCGACCGCGAAGTCCTGGAGGTGCACCACCAGCTGACCGAAGGCCTCGTTCCGGGCCATCAGGTCTCCGTCCTCGCGCGCCCGCACGACGAGGGCGTGGAGATCCGTCATGCCCCGGCCGAGCCGCCGGATCGCGGCTTCGGCAGCTGCCTCCACCGGGCGCAGAGGACCACCGTCGCCAGGGTAAGGGGAAACACCTCGCTGGTGACCTGCTTCGGCCGTCCCGTCGCCACGTGCGTGGCCATCCCCCCCACCATGACGATGACGATCATCATCGCTCCGAGGCTGGCGGTCCTCGGGTAGAGCAGCAGAAGGGCGGCCGCGACCTCCACCAACCCCACCAGAATACGGAACCAGGTCGGATAGCCCCAGAATCGAAACGCCCGTGCCCATCCCGAGGTATCGGAGAACTTCTGTCCGCCCGCCTTCAGGAAGACGTAGACCAGGAACAGGCAGACCACCCAGAGCGCGATCTCCTTCGCCATCTTCATCCGCTCCTCCTCCTGGAGAGAAGAGCCGGGCAACGGCGAAGTCCTTCCCGGTTTTCTGAGCCTTATCGCTGCGTTGGCGGCTTGCGCGTCGCCGCCGGAGGCTTGGGCCCGCTCGGCGGCTGGAGCGACTCCTCGAGGCTGCCGGACGCCACCCAGGCGTTGACGGCCGCGGCGGAGAGGCCGATCTCCTCGCGGAGCGCGGCGAGCAGCTCCTGCCGCGACAGCTCCCGCGCGGCGAGTCCGTCGGCGGTCTTCGAGTACCGCGTGCTGCCGATGATCACCAGCAGCTCTCCTGGCCGGTTCCGGCGCGCATGGAGGCGGTGGTTGAACGGGCTCTGCTGGCGCGACGCCTCGTACCGGGCCGCGTAGAGCTCGGCCGGAGCCGGATCCACCAGCAGCCGGCAGGGGATCGGCTCGGGACCCGGCGGAAAGTGCGTCCAGACGAGGTAAGAGCCGTCCGGGTCGCGCTCGACCTCGGCGCCGATGAGGGGGTCGCGGCCCAGGAAGACGCCGTCGGCCAGCGGCAACGGCTCGTTGGTGAGCATCGAGGAGTCCACCACCCAGTCCTGCCCCTCGAGGCGCACCACAGCGCTGCCGTGGCTGAGGACGCCGGTGTCGCGCATCGAGGCGGCCAGGCGGCGGGTCTCGAAACCGAGCGCCCGCAGCAGGTCGTGGAGCGCGTTGCTGCCGGGCCAGCAGGTGCCGCCGGTGCCGTCGGCGAGCCACCGCTCGAAGAAGTCCTCGGCCGGGATGCCGGGGAGGATCGCGCCGGGGGTGCGCAGCGCGATCATCTTGCGGACGTTGTCGAACGGGACGGCCAGGCACCAGGCGGCGTAGACGGCCCGCAGGCCTTCGAGATCGGGCGCTGGCCGGGGGACGCCGAGCTTCTGCAGCACCTGTTCCACCCGCCGGCGCTCCACGGCCGCATCATAGGAGCGTGGACTGGCGCCCGATCGCCGAGGCGAGCGCGCTCCTCACCGCCGACCTTCCGGTCGACGAGGTGCTCGACCGCGTCCTGCCGCTGGTGGCCGACGTGATGGGCGCCGAGGGCGCCAGCGTGATGCTCCACGACGGCGAGCGGCACGAGCTGATCGTGGCGGCCGCCAGCGGCCCGAAGGCGTCGCGCGTCGCCGGCAAGCGCTTCCCCGACGACGCCGGCATCGCCGGCGCCGTCCTGCGCGGCGGGCAGGCGCGCCTCGTCCCCGACGCCCAGCAGGAGAGCGCGCACCTCAAGGAGATCGACCGCGCCTCGGGACACGTCACCCGCTCGCTGGTGGCCGCGCCGCTCACCGTGGGCGAGACGAGGCTCGGCGTCCTCGAGGCCGTCAACCGCGTCGGCGGCGGCGCCTTCGGGCCGGCCGACCTCGACCGGCTGCGCGTGCTCGGCAACCTGGTGGCGGTCGCGCTGGAGAACGCCCGCCTGACCGGCCTCATGGCTCGGGAGAACGAAGGGCTGAGGCGCACCAGCGGCGATCGCGAGCAACCGCTCATGGCCTCCAGCGTCGCGATGCGGCGGCTGCTGGCGCAGGCGGAGCGGGCGGCGGCCGGGCGCTCGACCGTGCTGCTCCTGGGCGAGACCGGCACCGGCAAGGAGCTGCTGGCGCACCGCATCCACCAGGTCTCGCCGCGCGCCCGGCACCCGTTCGTGGCGCTGAACTGCGGCGCGTTGCCGGAGTCGCTGGTGGAGAGCGAGCTCTTCGGGCACGAGAAGGGGGCCTTCACCGGCGCCGACAAGAAGCGGCTCGGCCGCTTCGAGCTCGCCGACGGCGGCACCCTCTTCCTGGACGAGATCGGCGAGCTGCCGGCGAGCGCGCAGGTGCGCCTGCTGCGCGTCCTCCAGGAGCGGGAGATCCAGAGGGTGGGCGGGCACGAGACCGTCCGGGTGGACGTGCGGCTGATCGCCGCCACCCACCGCGACCTCTCGGCCGAGGTGCGGGCCGGACGCTTCCGGGAAGACCTCTACTTCCGCGTCCACGTGCTGCCGCTCTCCCTGCCGCCGCTGCGCGAGCGGCACGACGACATCGGCCCGATGGCGCGCCTCTTCCTGGAGCGCTTCGCGCGCGAGATGGGGCGCTCGCCGCGCCTGCTGCCCTCCGAGACCGAGGAGCGGCTGCGTGCCTACCGCTGGCCGGGCAACGTGCGCGAGCTGCAGAACGTGATGGAACGGCTGGTCGTGCTCGGCGACGAGGGCCCCATTCGCGCGGAGGAGCTGGCGGAGCTCCTGAAGGACCGAACGCCGCCGCCGCCGGCAGCGCCGGTGTCGCTGGTCACCGAATCGCTGGCCGAGCAGGAGCGGCGCCTCCTGACCGACGCGCTGCTGCGCGCCGGAGGGAATCAGAGCGAAGCCGCGCGCGTCCTGCAGATCAGCCGCGACCAGCTCCGGACGCGGATGAAGCGCTACGGCCTCCTCGCCAAAGGCTGATCCGGCGCGAAACGCCGCAGCGCTGCGCGAAAACCCACAGCCGAAATCCACAGCGGCCGGCGCCGATCTCCCAAGCGATTGATTCGGCGCGACGTCGCCGCCGGCACGAGACGTGAAGAGTGTCCGGCGCCTCCGGCAGTCCGCAGTCGTCCACACCCACCGCTCTCTCATCTGGCCGACCAACGAAAGGACAACCCTTGCGCCGTACGCTGCTCGCCCTCGCGACCGCCCTCCTCTGCTCCCAGGCCGCCCACGCCTTCGCCTACAACGGATGGGTCTCCGGCCGGATGCTCTATTTCGACGCACGCAGCTATGCCGCGGCCGCCGGCCAGGGCCCCTACACCGCCTCCATGAAGAACACCTGGCGCGGCGTGCGCTACGCGAAGGTCTACGTGATGCTCAACGGCAGCCCGACCATCATCGGCAGCGGCGCCACCGACAGCGGCGGCAACTTCACGGTCGCCTGGTCGTCGGCGGTCTCCAACCCCTCGGTGGTGCTGGTCTGCTACCTCGAGAGCTCCTTCGCGCTGGGCTCGACGCCGCGCTTTCGCATCGCCAACGCCTCGGGCGGCAACTGGTCGTCGTACACGAATCCGATCACGGCCGTGAGCGGAGGCGTCTCCTCCTTCGGGAACCTCTACTACGGCTCCTCCAGCTACCCCGACAAGCTCTACACGCTCTTCGCGACCGCCACCGACTTCTGGGTGACGCTGGGGGCCAGCTCCAACGTCCTCCTCAACGAGCTCGCCGGCGTGCAGGTGCGCTACCCGGTGACCTCCGGCACCGACGCCTACACCGTCAGCCGGACCCGCATCGACCTGACCGCCAACGGCAACAGCTGGGTGGTCTTCAACAACTCGGTGCTGGCGCACGAGCTGGGGCACGTGGTGCAGGAGATCGCCTGGGAGCAGGACGCCGTCTGGGGCGACTGCTCGTGGAACGGCGCCACCCACAGCTGGGACAGCACCGAGTGGCAGAGCTGCGCCTCGACCGAGGGTTTCGCGGACTTCGTCTCGGCGGCCACCTTCTTCTATCAGGCGGCGAGCAACCCGACCACCTACGGCTACAACATCGAGGCCGGCTGCAGCGGGAACTACGAGTGGTCCGAGTCGAACGTGGCCAGGATGTTCTGGGACCTCTACGACTCGCCCAACGAGTCCTACGACTCCTACCAGCAGCCCTTCTACTGGTTCGTCGACAAGATGGACGTGTTCGGGGACGGCACCGCCAGCCGTCAGGACCGCGAGGGCTCGGTGAACACCAACGGGGTGAACGCCTGGGACTTCTACTACCACGCGCTGAACAGCGGCAACGGCGCCAACGTCAACATCCAGAACGCGATCACCCTGAACTGCCTCGGCAACTCGCAGTGGTGAGCTGCTGAAACCTCCCGCCTCCGAACCGATCTCGAACAGCAAAAGGAGTATTTCGATGCGCCGTCTCAAGAAGACCCTGTCCCTCGTCGCCTTCTCCGTCATCGCGTCCGTCGCCCTCGGCAGCTCGCCGGAGCAGCCGATCAGCGCCAGGCTCGAGCCCCAGCCTCACGGCAAGAGGGGCGTGAAGCTCACCGTCTCCCGCGGCGCCGAGCTCGGCTACGACGTCGAGGTGCGCCGCGCCGAGCGCGCTCGCGGCGGCAAGCCCGAGTTCGCCAGCGTGGGGCGCGGCCTCGTCAGCAACAAGCGCTCGCTGGTCGTCGAGGAGACCCCGGCCCCCGGCCCCGACGGCATCGTGCGCCTGCGCTACGAGATCTCCGCCAGGAGCGAGGCCGAGGGCTTCGACGGCGTGCTGGTCGTCTCGCAGGCCTTCGTCGAGGGCGAGGACGGCTCGCTTCACCCCATCGACTACCCCGAGCTGATGCGGCGCAGCTCCGGCAAGCCGCCGATCGAGCTCGCCCCCGGCGACACCCCGGCCGGCGTCGCGTCGTCCGAGCCGGTCGAGTAAGGACAGGACCATGCGCCGCACCCTCCTCGCCGTCGCCGCCCTCGTCCTCTGCTTCCAGGCCACCAGCGCCATGGCCTACTACGGCTGGGCCTCGGGCCGCATCCTCTTCTACGAGACCCGCACCTACGCCGCCCCCGCCGGCCAGGGTCCCTACACCACCGCGATGAAGAACACCTGGCGCGGGCTGCCCAACGTGAAGGTCTACATCCTCGTCAACGGCACCTCGACGGTCATCGGCACCGGCGCGACCGATTCCAGCGGCAACTTCAACGTCTACTGGTCCTCGGCGGTCTCGAACCCCAGCATCACCATGAACTTCTATTACGAGAGCGCCTTCAACCTGTCCGGCACGCCGCGCTTCCGCATCGCCACCGACAGCGGCGGCAACTGGGTCTCCTGGACCTACCCGATCACCGGCAGCAACTACACGACGTCCGCCTTCGGCAACCTCTACTACGGCTCGTCGACCGATCCCCACAAGCTCTGCACGATGTTCGCGACCGCGAACGACTTCTGGGTGACGCTCGGCCAGTACTCCACGAACCTGATCAACCGGCTCTCCGGCGTGCAGGTGCGCTTCCCGGTCGCCTCCGCCTCGACCGGCCTCACCGTCAGCCGGCAGCAGATCCAGATGGCCGACAACTGGGTGGTCTTCAACAACTCGACGCTCTCACACGAGTTCGGGCACGTGGTCCAGGAGATCGAGTTCGAGCAGGACTCGCTCTGGGGGGACTGCTCCTGGAACGGCAACAGCCACAGCTGGGACAGCGTGGAGTGGCAGAGCTGCGCCGGGACCGAAGGTTGGGCCGACTTCGTGGCCGCGGCGACGTTCTTCTACCAGGGCGCGACCGCCCCGACGTCCTACGGCTACAACATCGAGACCGGCTGCAGCGGCTCGAACGAGTGGAGCGAGTCGAACGTCGCCCGCATGTTCTGGGACATCTACGACAGCGTGAACGAGTCCGGCGACGGCGTGCAGCAGCCCTTCTACTGGCTGGTCGACAAGTGGAACATCTTCGCCGACGGCACCTCCAACCGGCAGGACCGCGAGGGCGCCAGCAACCAGAACGGCCTCAACGCCTGGGACTTCTATTACCACGCGCTCTACAGCGGCAACGGCACCAACGTCGACGTGCAGGCCCCGCTGGAGCACAACTGCCTCTACAACTCGCAGTGGTGAGGTAAGCGAGACGCGGGCAGGTGCGCCGAGGGGGGCAGGGGGGGAACACGCTTGCGTGTGCCCCCCAGCATGGCCAGTACGCCGACTCGCCCCCCCGGCGCGCCTGCGCAGCAGGCGCTCGAGTCGGCGGGGGCGTTCTCAGACGAGGCCGCCGGCGATCACCTGGTAACGCGCCCCGCTCGCTCCCGCGGGAGCCGAGAGCAGCCGCTCCTCGGTGACGTCCATCTCCACCAGTCCGGCGGCCACGGCCGCCTTCAGCTTCCCTCCCTTGATGGCACCCTCGAGCCGGTCCGGGGCCAGCTCGAGGCCAGGCGTGGAGAAGATGCCGACCGTCTGATTGCGGCCGTTCGCCTTCGCCCGTGCCAGCGCGACGTCGGCGACGGCGGCCAGGTGCTTCCACTGCGACCCGGCCCCCTCGAGCGGCAGGCTGGCGGCCGCGAAGCCCACCGAGCAGGTGACCCGCAGCGCGGCGCCGTTGGCGAGGCGCAGCACGCGGTTCTCGACGCGCTCACGGATGCGCTCGGCCAGCCGTCCGAGCGAGGCGCGGTCCAGATCGGGCACCAGCACCAGGAACTCCTCTCCACCCCAGCGCGCGATGACATCGCCGCCGCGTACCGCACGCCGCAACAGCTCTGCGGTCTGCTGCAGCGCCATGTCGCCCGCCTCGTGCCCGTGACGGTCGTTGATGCGCTTGAAGTAGTCGAGGTCCACGACCACAACTCCCAGCCGGCGCTGGGCCGCGCCCGGCCGCGCCCCGGAGACGAATGGGCTCCGCCGCCCCTGCAGGTACTCGCCGATGAAGCGCCGGTTGTAGAGGCCGGTGAGGCTGTCGCGGTGCGCCAGGTCGCGCAGCTCCTGCTGCAGCTTCAGGAGCGCGCGCAGCGAGCGGTTCAGGTGGATCGCCATCGCCGCCAGCGTCAGACCGTAGAGCGCCAGCAGGGGCAGGAACCAGGGGTCGATACCCGGGCGTGGATCGAGAAGCTCGGCGGCGGCCAGGCCGCCCAGGCTCGGCAGCATGTAGCCGAAGTAAGCGAGGCGGCTCGAGGCGAGGCTCAGCAGCGCCACCGAGTTCAGGCCGGTGATGCAGACCGCGGCCAGCGCGATCTGCAGGGGGCCGAGGTGAGGATGCGCCATCCAGGTGAGCACACCGAGCAAGGCGCCCAGGAGCGCGCTGGATCCCACGACCAACGGGCGAAGCGCGGCGGCCGGCACCCGGGTGTTGGCCAGCCAGCAGACCGCTCCGCGTGCGAACGCTATCGCCACGGTGGCGATGAAGATGGCCCGCACGCCGGCGCTGGCGAGGTAGGCCGTCGACAGCACGCCGCGCAGGATGAAGAGCACCGGGACCAGGAACATCACCGCGACCCGCCCGCGGGCACAGAGCTCGGCGGTCAGGGCTTCGGACAGCGGACCGTCGTCAGGAGACTGTGTCATCGGATTGCCTCGCCCACTTGGATTTCAAAGCCGGTGCCAGCCGTAAGTCCTTGTAGGCACAGGACCGGCAACCAGCCGGAGGGTGTCGCGGCACGAGCACGTGACGTGTCATGAGACAACCGCGACGGACTGCGGTGCAGCTCTGTAAACCACCCCGGACCGCGCGGCGTCTGTAGGGAAGTGCGCGACGCCTTGCGGCTGCGCCCCCGGCTTGCGCTCGCGCTTCTCGCCTTGTTGAGCCTCGTGCCGGCCGCGATCGGCGCCGCCTCGCGCGACTTCTGGCGGCCCGACGAGCCCGACTTCGCCCAGCACGCGCGCGAGATGCTCCAGCGGCGGGAGCTGGCGGTGCCGTTCCAGAACGGTGTCCCGTTCGCCGAGAAGCCGATCCTTCTCTACTGGTCGATCCTGGCCATGACGCCTCTCAGCGGCGGCACCGTCACCCCCTTCACCGCGCGAATACCGTCGCTGGTGGGGGCGGCGCTTCTCCTGCTGGTGGCGGGGGCGGCGGCCCGGCGCATGGGAGACGGCCGGGACGGCCCGGTCGCGCTCGCGATCCTGGCCGCGACGCCGCTCTTCTTCTGGCAGGCGCAGTTCATCCAGATGGACGCCCTCTTCTCAGGGCTCCTGGCCGCGGCCCTCTACGTGGAGATGGGCGAGGTGTCGAGCGCGGCACCCTCCCGCAAGCGCGCGGCGCTGGGCCATGTCCTCCTCGCCCTCGCCGTGCTCACCAAGGGGCCGCTGGCGATCATCGTGGCGGCCTTCGTCCCCTGCGCCGAGATGGTGCGCGAGCGGTCGCTCCGCCCGCTGCGAGCCCTCTTCCCGATGCAGGCCTGCGCGATCCTGGCCCTGCTGACCGCGCCCTGGTACGTACTCGTCACCGCGCGCCTCGGCTTCCCCTACGCGCACGAGCTCCTGGTGCGTCAGAACGTGACGCGCTTCCTGAAGGCCTGGGACCACGTCCATCCGTTCTGGTACTACGTCGGCGAAAAGGTCTGGAGCGATTTCTTCCCCTGGACGCTGCCGGCGCTCCTGGCGCTCCTGCTTTTCGCGCGCGCGGGGAGCCTCCGTGACGATCCGCACCGCCGCGGCGCCGCGGTCGTCCTCCTCGCCTCGATCGTCTTCCTCTCCCTCTCGCAGTCCAAGCAGGGCAAGTACCTGCTCTTCGCCTACCCGTTCGGCGCCGCGCTCCTGGCCGCGGCCGTGGGAGACATCCGGCGCGAGCCGGCCCGGGTGCCTGACGGCTTGACGAAGTGGCTTCGTACGGTGCTGATCGGGACGGCGGGACTCCTGGTCCTCGTTGCGATGCTCCTGCCGGCCATCGCCTCCGACCGGTTCCCGGAGTTCCGTTGGCAGGCGTGGCCGGCCGCCGTGGCGCTAGGGGTGGGCGGCCTCCTCGCGGTCGCGGCCGCCTGGCGAGGCCCACGCGAGCTGGCCAGGCCGATCGTCGCCCTCGCGGCGTCGCTCCTGGTCGCGCAGGCCGTGGTCGCCGGCGCCGTCTTCCCGGCGGTGGACGTCGCCAAGACCGCTCGGCCGCTCTACGAACGGCTGAAGCCGCGGGTCGCCAACGGCGAGGCGCTCGTCTATGCCAGCTCGCGCTTCCGCTGCTATGCCCTACTCGTCCTGGACCGGCGTCTCTGCCACGCGCCCGACGCGCCGGCCCTCAGCCGCTGGCTGTCGCGCCACCCGGACGGCTGGGTCATCGCCGAGAAGAGGGAGCTGGACCGCTGGAAGTCCGGCCTGCCGGCGAACCTGCAGGTCTTCGACTCGCAGGCCGAAGGAGACGACGTGGGCCTCATCCTTCGCCTCGCAACCGCGACCCGCTAGCGCTCCTCGTCGAAGAGCATCGTCACCTCGTAGGCGTCGGTGCCGGGGTGCAGGGTGAGCGTCCCCCCGCCGCGGCGGAAGACCTTCAGCTTGCGGTCGTTCTCCATGAGCACGTCGGCGGTGAAGCCCCGGATGCGGCGGGCTCGCGCGTAGTCGGTCAGCCTGGCATGCAGCAGGCCGGCCAGCCACCCCCTTCTCGATGAGGTCCACCAGCGGCTCGGTGATGACGTCGGAGTGGATCCCGAGATCCTTGCGGTTGGTGAGGTAGCGCAGCATCTCGTTGGGGATCCGGCCGAGACCGATCTGCAGGGTGGCGCCGTCGATCTGGTCCACGTGCAGGGTGGTGTCGCCGCAGGTCCGCGGCATGCGCGGGTTCACCTCGGCGATCACCTGGCGCGCCTTGCGCGCGGCGGTCAGGCTGCACCGCGTCTTCCTCGCGCTCATCCAGGTGGCTCCGCCCGACACCGAGGGGCGCTGCAGCCTGGGCGTCTCGGTGGACATCATTGGTAGCGCGTCCTGGCCCCTTCCGCCGAGCGCGGCACCACGCCGTCGGTGAGGAAGTGGACGAGCTGGACGTCGGACGGGAACGAACGGCCGGTCTCCAGCGCGTGGACCAGCGTGCGGGGCGTCGCGCAGGCCGATCCCACGAAGACGCGGCTGCCCGGCTTGATCGTGGAGACGGACCTCTCGGCGGACCCACAGCGGTCGCGCCAGGAAGACGCTAGCCCATCGAGTCCAGGAGCTCGCGGAAGCGCGGATGGCTGCGCAGACCCTCGAGGTCGGCGTCGTGCTCGATCCAGTCGCGGTGCAGGAAGCCGCTCTTGACCGCGCGATCGAGGAGCGACATCGCCTTCTCGGACTCCCCCGCCAGCGTGTAGCCGCAGGCGACGTTGTAGAGGACCCAGTTCTCGTCCGGCTCCATCTCCAGCGCCTGCTGCAGCCATTCGAGGCCCTTCTCGCGCTGGCCGAGGATGACCAGCGCGGTGCCGCCCAGGTAGAGCGGACGGGACTCGTCGGGGTAGATCTTGCGGAACGCCTCGGCCGCGACCAGGCCGCGCTTGGCGGCCGACATCATCGCCTTCTCGCGCCCCAGCCCTCGGTACACCCCGGCCAGGAGCAGCGCGGCGGCGTAGTCCTCGCGCACCGCCACCGCATCCTCGTAGTGGTGGGCCGCCTGCTCGAGCTTCCCCTGCGCCATGGCGGTGCGGGCCAGGAAGTAGTGCGCCTCGAAGAGCTTCGGGTCGAGCTCGCGCGCCCGGTAGAGCTCTTCCTCCGCCTCGGCGAAGCGGCGCCGCATGCTGTGCAGCAGCCCGCGCGAAGCGTGCGCCTCGGCCAGCTCCGGCGCCAGCTGCACCGCCTTGAAGGACGCCTCCTCGGCGGTCTCCAGCTCCTGCGGAGCGCCGCCGGCGTAGCGGCTGAGGAAGCAGCTGACATCGGAGATGCCGGCGTAGGCCAGCGCGTACTCCGGGTCGACGGCGACCGCCTTGCGGAACATCTCGCGGGCGGTCTCCAGGCGGCGGCTGCTGGCACAGTAGAAGTGCTGCCGTCCGATCAGGTAGAACTCGTAGGCCTCGACGTTGTTGGCCCGCGGCCGCACCAGCGAGCGCTCCTCCCCTTCGCTGAGCACGATCTTGAGGGCCTTGACGATCTGCTCGGTGATCTCGTCCTGGATCGCGAAAATGTCCGAGAGCTCGCGGTCGAAGCGGCCCGACCAGACCTGGAACCCGCTGGCCGACTCGACCACCTGAGCGGTGACGCGCAGCCGCAGCAGGTGGCGCCGCACGCTCCCCTCCAGGACGTTCCGCACCCGCAGGCGGCGGCCGATCTCCTGAACGTCCATGGCGCTCCCCTTGAACTGGAACGAGGAGGTCCGCGAGGCGACCCGCAGCTTGTCGAGGCGCCCGAGCGCGTTGATGAGCTCCTCGGCCATGCCGTCGCAGAAGTAGCCGTGGTCCTGGCCGGCGCTCATGTCCGCGAAGGGCAGGACCGCGATGGAGGGGATGTCATTCTCCACCGCCAGCAGCTCGGCGCGCGCGCCGGAGCCGGTGTCGGAGAGCGCCTCCAGCGACTCGACGATCTCCAGCGCGGTAGCGAAGCGCTCCGCCGGCGACTTGGCCAGGCAGCGCCGCACCGTGCGGGCCAGCGCCGGCGAGATGTCGGTCCGGACCGGCAGGGGCGGAGCTTCCTTCCGCAGGATCGCCGCCATGGTGTCGACCTTGGTCGGCCCGCGGAACGGGTGCTCGCCGGCGAGCATCTCGAAGAGCACGATGCCCAGCGAGAACATGTCCGACCGTGAGTCGAGCCGCTTGCCGGTGACCTGCTCCGGCGACATGTAGGCCACGGTGCCGACCACCATGCCCGGCACGGTGGCATCGGCGATGGTGATCGCTTCGGAGGAGTCGCTGTCCATCGGCGCGGTGTGGCGGGCCAGGCCGAAGTCCAGGACCTTCACCCGCCCGTCGCGCATCACGAAGAGGTTCTCCGGCTTGAGGTCGCGGTGGATGAGTCCCTTCTCGTGCGCCGCCGCCAGCGCGTTGGAGACCTCGCGGGCGATCTCGGCGACCCGGCGACCCGGCACCGGTCCCTTGTGCATCAGGTCGCGGAGCGTCTCCCCCTGGAGGAGCTCCATCACCGCGTAGGGGACCGGCTCGTGGCCGACGTCGAAGAGCGAGAGGATGCCCGGGTGCGAGAGCGCTGCCAGCGCGCGCGCCTCGCGCTCGAAGCGGGCCAGCGCGGTGGCGTCCTTGGCCACCGAGTCGGGCAGGACCTTCAGCGCGACTTCACGCCCGAGACGGCGGTCGCGCGCGCGATAGACCTCCCCCATCCCGCCGGCGCCGAGCTGGGAGAGCACCTCGTAAGGGCCGAGCTGAGTACCGCTGGACAGGGACAACTATCGACCTCTCGGGCGCGGATGGCGGGACACGGGCGGGAGTGTAGCTTGGGGAACTAAACTGATGCGGCATGGCCGTCTTCGCATCGATCACGCCCTATCTCTCGGCCGGTGACCGCTGCCGCCCGGTCTTCTTCGCGGGCCCCTGCGTGATCGAATCGCGCGCCCACTCGCTGAAGATGGCCAAGGCGATCAAGGCGGTCTTCGTGGAGCTCGGCGCCGCCGACCGGCTCGTCTTCAAGTCGTCCTTCGACAAGGCCAACCGCTCGTCGGGCGCCTCCTTCCGCGGCCCCGGCGCCGAGAAGGGGCTGGCGATCCTCTCCGAGGTGAAGGAGAGGACCGACCTGCCGATCCTGACCGACGTGCACGACGTCGAGCAGTGCGAGATCGCCGCCGAGGTGGCCGACGTGCTGCAGATCCCGGCCTTCCTCTGCCGCCAGACCGACCTGCTGCTGGCGGCGGCGGCCACCGGCAAGGCGGTGAACGTGAAGAAGGGGCAGTTCCTGGCGCCCGACGACTGCGCCCAGATCGTCGCCAAGTGCCGGGGCGCCGGCAACCACAACGTGATGCTCTGCGAGCGCGGCACCACCTTCGGCTACCACAACCTGGTGGTCGACCTGCGCTCGCTGCCGATGATGCGCGCGCTCGGGGCACCGGTGATCTACGACGCCACGCACTCGATGCAGCTGCCTGGCGGCCTGGGCACCGAGACCGGCGGCGCTCGCGAGTACGCCCCGGCGCTGGCCCGCGCCGCCGCCGCGGTGGGCGCCGACGGCTACTTCTTCGAGGTGCACGACGACCCGGACAAGGCGAAGTCGGACCGGGCGACGCAGCTTCCCCTGGCGATGCTGCCGAAGTTCCTGGGCGACCTGCTGAAGTTCGACTCGCTCCGGAGAGAGACAAACCCCTAGACAAACGCCCGTCGATCAGCGTATCACTGTACCGATACAGTGATGCGGCATCTGCACGTCGACCCCAAGGACGCCACCCCGATGTGGCGGCAGATCGAGGAAGGGCTGCGGCGCCTGGTGGCCTCCGGGTCGCTGAAGGCGGGAGCGCCAGTCCCTTCGGTGCGGGAGCTGGCCGCCGAGCTCTCTATCAACCCGGCCACGGTGGTGAAGGCCTATCAGCGCCTCTGCGACATTGGAGTGCTCGCGGTGAAGCGAGGCGAGGGGACGTTCGTGGCCGAGGCGCCGCCCTCGCTGCCACGCGGAGAGCGGAACAAGACGCTGACGGACGGTGCCCTGCGCTACGCCAGCCTGGCGCTCACGCTGGGTGCCACATCCGAGGATGCCGCGGCCGAGCTGGACACGGCCTTCCGGAAGCTGAGAAGGAAGCCATGAGCGAGATTCTCTCGACCGAAGCCCTGGGCGTGCGCTACGGGACGGCGCGTGCGCTCGACGCGGTGACGATGAAAGTCGCACGAGGCGAGGTCTACGCGCTGCTCGGGCGGAACGGGGCCGGCAAGACGTCGCTGATGCGCTGCCTCCTCGGCCTGCAGAAGCCGACCGAGGGCGTGGCCCGCCTCTTCGGGCAGCCGGTCTGGACGACGCGGGCCGAGGCGATGGCGCGGGTGGGCGTCACCCCCGAGGAGCCGGACGCGCCGCCGGAGATGACCGCCGCCCAGCTCTCGCGCTTCTGTGCGCGGCTCTACCCGAGCTGGGACGCGGCCGGCGTCGACGCCCGCCTCTCGCGCTTCGGCGTGCCGCGGAACGTGCGGTTCGGCGCGCTTTCCAAGGGGCAGAAGGGCCTGGTGCAGCTGGCGCTGGCGCTCGGGCTCCGGCCCGAGCTGCTGCTGCTGGACGATCCGACGCTCGGCTTCGACGCGGTGGCGCGGCAGGCGTTCTTCCAGGAGCTGATCGGCGAGCTGGCCGAACGCGGGACCACGGTGCTGCTGGCCACCCACGACCTCGCCGGTGTGGAGCGTTTCGCCACCCGGATCGGCATCCTGAAGGGCTGTCAGCTGATGGTGGACGAGCCGCTGGAGTCGCTGAAGGCGCGCTTCCGGCGCCTCCGCTACGCCAACGAGGCCGACGAGGAGCGCGCCGAGTACGGCAACGAGCTGCAGGCCTTCGACGCGCTGCGGGTCAAGGTGCGCGGCTGGGGAGTGGAGGCTGTCGTGTCGAACTTCGACGAGGAGGCCTTCGAGCGCTTCGCGGAGACACCAGGTGTCGTGGACGCCGAGGCGTCCGCGATGCCGCTGGAGGAGATCTTCCTGGCCCTGGCCGGCGAGGAGAAGAAGTCGTGAGCGCGTTCCTGGCGGTCTTCACGCGCGAATGGATCGAGCGCCGGGCGCTGCTGGCGGCGGCTCTGACCATGGGGTTTCTGCCGTTCCTGGCTCCGCTCCTTCCGGCCGGCATGGGTATGGCCGGTACCGAGGTCCGTGCCGTCGCCGCCGGAATGCTGGCGCTGGTGGTGCTGGTCGGCGCGTCGCTCTACCTCGGCGGCAGCGTGCTGGTGAGCGAGCTCGAGCAGAAGCGGCTGAGCTTCCACTTCGCGCGGCCCTTGCGAGCGTCCGACGTCTGGGCCGGCAAGCTCCTGGCGGCCTGGACGCTGGCAATGTCGCTGGCCTCGCTGGTGCTGTTGCCCAGCGCGCTCAGCGGCGCGCTGCCCGAAGGCTGGACGGCGCTGGCGCGCTGGTTCTCCGGCGCCTTGCTGATCGCCCTGGCCGCTCACCTCTTGGCGTCCTTCGTGCGGCTGCGCTCGCCATGGCTGGCGATCGACGTGCTGGCGCTGCCCGGCGTCGCCTTCGTCCTCGCCGCCGCGCGGCAGGCGCAGCTCCTCTGGGAGGGCACGCCCGGAGGCTACCTGCCCTCCGACCCACGGCTCGCCTTCGCGCTGGCGCTGGCGGTACTGGCGCTCGCCACCTATACCCAGGTCGCCTGGGGCCGCACCGACCCGCGACGCAGCCACGGCGCGCTCTCGCTTTCCCTGTGGGCGCTGGCGATCCCGCTCTCGGCCGGCTACCTGGTCTTCGTCTCCACCGGCTCGCCTCGAGAGCTCCGCTACGTCGTGCCGCAACCGGCGCCCGCCGGCGACTGGGTACGGATCTATGGCCAGATGCGAGGAGGGCGGCGTTCGTTCCTCCTCGACACCGTCAGCCGACGTTACCTGCGCGTGGCCCCCGGCCCGGACGCCTTCTCGGCTGACGGTCGGGTTGCCGTGTGGGCTGAGCGACTGCCGGGGCCCAGAGATCGCTACCGGCTGGTCAGTGCCACGCTGGACGAAGAAGCGCGGCGGCGCGAGCGGGACGACCTCGTCTTCGACGGCGTCTCGCAGATCGCACTGTCGCCCAGCGGTCGGCGCCTGGCGCTGGTCACCGGCGCGACCATCTCGGCCTACGAGCTCGAAAGCGGCAAGCTGCTGGCGTCGGCGTGGGGAGCCATCGGCGGGCGCACGCTGACCTTCCCCTCCGAGGAGGTGGTGCGCCTCCTGCCTGGCAATCGCAGCGCGCCGCCAGGCGGCCTGGAGCTCAGCCTTGCCGAGCGGCGCCTCTCGTCGATCCCGGCAACGCCGCCGCCGCTTCCCGGGTGGCGCGAGCGGCGGCTCGCCGATGGCCGCCTGGCGCGCCTCCGAATCGAGGACGGCAGGGCAGTCCTGGAGCTGCTCGCCGCCGACGGCACGCCGGAGCGCTCCCGGAATCTGGGTGTCGCCCACCTCGCCGCTGTACTCGGAGAACCGGCGACCGGCGAGCTCCTGGTGGCATTGAACGGCGCGAAGAAGGCACTTCCGAGCAGCGGCCGCCTGCTGGTGCTGCGGCTGCCGTCGCTCGAGACGTCGAGGGTCTTGCTCGGCTACGGACCGATCTGGAGCGGCCGGGCATCGGCCACCGGCCTCTCGCTCCCGAGCACCCGCTTCTTCCAGGACGACCAGGCCGCCCTGGTGCGTCTCGACGTCCACACCGGCCAGCGGACGCGGATCCTCGCACCGTAAGATCTCGCCATGCCCACCGCCCATCGCCGGCACGCGCGGCGCGTGCTCGAGATCGAGGCCGCCACCGTGGCCTCACTGGTCGAGGACCTCGACGAGGGCTTCGACCGGGCCGTGGAGGCCATGAAGAACGCGGCCGGCCGGGTGGTCGTCACCGGCATCGGCAAGAGCGGCATCATCGGCCAGAAGATCGCGGCGACGCTGTCCTCCACCGGCACCGCGGCGTTCTTCCTGCATCCCTCCGAGGCCATCCACGGCGACCTGGGGATGATCCTGGCCGGCGACGTGGTGCTGGCGCTGTCCTACTCCGGGCGCAGCGACGAGATCGTCGCCCTGGTGCCGCACGTCAAGCGGCGCGGGGCGACGCTCATCGCCATGACCGGCGATCCCGCCTCCACGCTGGCCCAGCACGCCGACATCCTGGTGCGCATCACGATCCGCGAGGAGGCCTGCCCGCTGAACCTGGCGCCCACCGCCTCCACCACCGCGCAGCTGGCGATGGGGGACGCGCTGGCCATGGCGCTGTCGCTGGAGAAGGGCTTCCGCCCCGAGGACTTCGCGGCGCTGCACCCCGGCGGCAAGCTGGGCAAGCGCTTCCTGCGCGTGACCGACCTGATGCACGGCGGCGCCGCCCTGCCGGTCGTCCCCGAGGGCGCCGCGATCAAGGACGTCGTCTACGAGATGTCCAAGAAGCGCTTCGGCATCACCGCGGTCGTCGACGCGGCGGGACGCCTGTCCGGCTGCGTGTCGGACGGAGACCTGCGGCGCCTGCTGGAGCGCGAGGCCGAGAACGCCTGGAAGGCCACCGCGGCCGAGATCATGAACCGTGGGCCCAAGACGATCGCCGCCGGCGCGCTGGCCACCGAGGCGCTGCGCGGGATGGAGGAGGGCAAGATCACCTCCTTCTTCGTGCTGGACGGTGAGGGACGGCCGCAGGGCATCGTCCACCTTCACGACCTGTGGGGAGTGGAGTCGATCTGAGACGCGCGCCATAATCCGCCGCACATGCCCGCCGCACCCGTCGTGCCCGAGGACCTCCGGACGCGCCTCGCCCGTGTGCGCGGCATCGTGCTCGACGTGGACGGCGTCCTCACCGACGGCTCGCTGACGTACGACGAGGACGGGCGCGAGCTGAAGACCTTCGACGTGAAGGACGGCTTCGGCCTGGTGCGCGTGCGCGAGCTCGGCTACAGGATCGGCATCGTCTCCAGCCGCACCTCCAAGGTGGTCGCCCACCGCTGCAAGGAGCTGAAGATCCCCGAGGAGTGCGTGCTGCAGGGAGAGCGCGACAAGGTCGCCGCCTTCGACAAGCTGCTCAAGCGCTGGGAGCTCGACCCGCGCGAGGTGGTGGCGGTCGGCGACGACATCCAGGACCTGGGCATGCTGCGGCGCGCCGGCATCGCCGCCTGCCCGTACGACGCCGTGCCGCTGGTGCGCGACGCCTCGGCGCTGCAGCTCACCAAGCCGGGGGGCGCCGGAGCGGTGCGCGAGCTCTGCGACCTGGTGCTGGAGATCCGCCGCGACGCGCGCGCCGACCGCCCGCAGGCGGTGCCGACCGGCCACGAGTCGGCGCCGGAGAGCGAAGGGGGCGTGATCCCCTTCCCGCGCCGCGAGCCCCAGGAACCGACCTAGATCGGTTTCGGCTTCGGCTCTCTCTTCTTGAAGATCCAGGCCAGCAGCACGCCCAGCAGGTAAAGGGCGCACATCGGCAGCGCGAAGGCGCACTGCGTCGGGATGTCGGGCGTCGGGGTGATCAGCGCCGAGATGATGAAGATGACCAGGATCGCGTAGCGGAACTTGGCCAGCAGCCACTTCTCGGTGACGACGCCGATGCGCGCCAGGAACAGGATGAGGATCGGCGTCTCGAAGACGAGCCCCATGCCGAGCAGCACCTTGGCGACCAGGTCGAGGTAGTCGTCGATCTTGAGGACCGGCATGAAGTCCTCGCCGGTCGAGACCAGGAACTTCGTCACCATCGGGAAGCCGACCCAGTAGCCGAAGAGGCCGCCCCCCACGAAGAAGATCACCGACATGATCACGAACGGAGCGGCCCAGCGCTTCTCGTGCTTGTAGAGGCCGGGCGCGATGAAGAGCCAGAGCTGGTGCAGGAGCACCGGGCTGGCCACGAAGATCCCGGCGATGAGCGCCAGGTTGATGTAGAGCATGAAGGGCTCGGTGAGCTGCGTGTAGGCCAGCTTGGTGCCCTTGGGCAGCGCCGCCAGCACCGGCCGCTGCAGGACCGCGAAGAGCTCCTTCGACTTCCACCAGGCGATCAGGAAGCCGCCGGCCACCGCGATGCACGAGACGATGAGCCGCTTCCTCAGCTCCTCGAGGTGCTCGAGGAAGGACATCCGCGGAAGCTCGTCTTCCGCCCCTTCCGGTCCCCTCTCGATCACGCCGTCACGACGGGGTGTTGGGCGCAGGCGGGCCGGTCACGGCAGGCGTCGTGGAGGCGACCGCGCCCGGGACCGGCGGGCGCTCGGCCTCGGTCTTCGCCTCGTCGCGCGAAACCTGCTCCATCTCATCCTCGATGCTGCGCTTGAGGTCGTTGGAGGCGCGCTTGAACTCGCCCAGCGCCTTGCCGACCTGCTTGCCGATCTCGGGCAGCTTCTTGGGCCCGAAGATCAAGAGCGCGAGCACCATGATGAGGATGAGCTCCGGCATCCCCAGGTTGCCCATGCGGGGATGGTCCGCCGGGGGCCGGGCGAAGTCAAGATACTGTCCTCACTCGGGGAATTCGCCGCCGGGACGACGTGTTAAGGTCTCCGTTGGAGGGAGCTCCATGGCGAGCCAGGTCCGTTCCGCCACCCGATCCCGCCGTCTTCCCCGCATCCTCGCGGCCATCGTCTTCCTCGGCGTCGCCAGCGCGGCCGGTGGTTTCCTCGGCCCCAAGATGTTCGCGGTCAGCAACGCGAACAGCAAGGAGCTGAGGGAGTATTCCGACATCCTGACGGCCGCCCGGACCTGGTACGCCGACGAGCTGCCGTCCGAGAAGCTCGTCTTCGCCTCCATCCAGGGCATGCTCGGGACGCTCGACCCGCACACCACGTTCCTCGAGCCCGAGGAATACAGCTCCATGCAGGAGAAGCAGCGGGGCTCGTTCTACGGCCTGGGCATCATCATCAGCAAGCGGAACGGCAAGATCACCGTCATCACTCCGGTGGAGGGCTCTCCCGCCGACCGGCTCGGCATCCGCGCCGGCGACGTCATCGACAAGGTCGAGGGCCAGCCGATCGACGACCTGCCGGTCGACGCGGTCGTCAAGAAGCTGAAGGGCCCCAAGGGGACGCAGGTCCACATCACGATCGTGCGCCCCGGCCTGGACGAGCCTCTCCAGATGACGGTGACCCGTGCCGAGATCCCGACCAACTCGGTCTCCTACGCGTTCCTGCTGGAGCCGGAGGTCGGCTACATCCGCCTGAAGGACTTCACCCACACCTCCGGGCCCGAGGTCGCCGACGCCTGGGACAAGCTCAACAAGCAGGGGATGAAGAGGCTCGTCTTCGACCTGCGCGGCAACCCGGGCGGCCTGCTCGACCAGGCCATCGCGGTGTCCGACTTCTTCCTGCAGAAGGGGGACAAGGTCGTCTCCACCAAGGGGCGCAACGGCTCGTCGGAGTCCAGCTTCACCGCGCCCGGCAAGAACAACCGCACCCGCATCCCGGTGGTGGTGCTCCTCAACCGCGGCTCGGCCTCGGCCTCGGAGATCGTGGCCGGCGCGGTCCAGGACCACGACCGCGGCCTCATCGTCGGGCAGACGAGCTGGGGCAAGGGGCTCGTCCAGTCGGTCTTCACGCTGAGCGACGGCGCCGGCCTGGCGCTGACCTCCGCCAAGTACTACACGCCGACCGGCCGCTGCATCCAGCGTGACTACCACGACGTGCTGGAGTACCTCACCGCCGACGCCGACGGCGAAGACGGCGAGGAAGAGGCGGGCGGCGCCACCCCCGACACCACCGAGGGGCGCGAGACCTATCGCACCGACGCCGGCCGCACCGTCTACGGCGGCGGCGGCATCACCCCCGACGTCATCGTGAAGACCGAGCAGCTCTCGCGCTTCGCCGCCACGCTCTACGCTCGCGGCCTCTTCTTCGAGTTCGCGGTCTCCTACCGGGCCAAGCACCCGTTCGTGCCGCGCGACCTGAAGATCACCGACGCGGTCCGCGAGGAGTTCTTCACGTTCGTGGAGGGCAGGAACCTCGGGTTCGACCAGCCGACCCGCTCGCTCTACGAGAGCGAGAAGGACCACGGCGTCATCGACCGGGCGATCCGCGAGGAGCTCCTCACCGCCGTCTACGGGCGCGAGGCGGGGCATCGGGTGACGCTGGAGGGAGACGTGCAGCTCCGCAAGGCGCTGACGCTCTTCCCCGAGGCCGAGAGGCTGGCCTCGCTGAAGCGCAACCCCGAGCTCGCCGGCCTGGTGAAGGGCAAGGACGGCAAGGTCGAGGGGAGAGCCGAAGCGACTCGATAAGGTAAGGTGGAGGAACCGATGTAAGGTGGGAGAACCTATGCAGGGTTCTCCCACACCCTCTCCCGCGGAGTCCGCTGGCCCGCATCACATCCTGGACGAGCTCTCCTGGCGGGGGCTCGTCGCCCAGCATTCGGACGAGGCCGCTCTCCGCGAGCACCTCTCCGCGCCGGGCCAGACGCTCTACTGCGGCTTCGACCCCACCGCCAGCAGCCTCCACGTCGGCAGCCTGGTGCCGCTGCTGGCGCTGCGGCGCTTCCAGCTCGCCGGGCACGTGCCGATCGCGGTACTGGGCGGCGGTACCGGGCTGGTCGGCGACCCGAGCGGCAAGGCCGAGGAACGGCGCCTCCAGACGACCGACGTCGTGGAGGAGTGGAAGGCCGCGATCCGGGAGCAGATGGGCCGCATCGTGGACCTCCAGGACGGCCGTGCCCAGCTCGTCGACAACTTCGACTGGCTCGGCAAGCTGAGCGCGATCGAGCTGCTCCGCGACATCGGCAAGCACTTCTCGGTGAACGCGATGATCGCCAAGGAGTCGGTCTCGGCCCGGCTGGACCGCGAGGGCGTCGGGATCTCCTACACCGAGTTCAGCTACATGGTCCTGCAGGCTTACGACTACCTGCACCTCTACGAGGCCTTCGGCTGCCGGCTGCAGGTGGGCGGCAGCGACCAGTGGGGGAACATCACCGCCGGCATGGACCTGATCCGCAGGAAGCACGCCGCCGACGCCCACGTGCTGACCTTCCCGCTGCTGACGACCTCCTCCGGCAAGAAGTTCGGGAAGACCGAGGCCGGCACGGTCTGGCTGGACGCCGCGCGCACCTCGCCGTACCACTTCTATCAGTACTGGATCAATACCGAGGACGCCGACGTCGCCCGCTTCCTCCGCTACTTCACGTTCCTGGGCGCGGAGGAGATCGGCGAGCTGGAGCGGGCGCTGGCGGAGAAGCCGGAGGCGCGCGAGGCGCAGCGCCGCCTGGCCTTCGAGGTGACCTCGATCGTGCACGGCCGTGCGGCCGCCGAGAGAGCGCGCGCCACCAGCCAGGCGCTCTTCGAGGGGGGTGAGCTCTCCTCGGTGGACGCCGGCATGCTGGAGGCGGCGCTGGCCGACGCGCCGCGGGTGGCTCTGGCCGGCGGCGAGCCGACGCCCTCCCTGACCGACCTCCTGATACGCGCGTCGCTCTTCCCCTCCAAGGGGGAGGCGCGCCGCGCGCTGAAGGCGGGCGGCGTCTACTGCAACGACACCCGGGTCACCGAGGAGCAGGCCTCAGCCGTCCCGGAGAGCTTCCTGCATGGCCGCTTCCTGGTGCTGCGCCGCGGCAAGAAGCAGTACGCGCTGGTGGTCCGCGGGTAGGCGCTAACCCGTCGGGCAGCCGCCGCTGCAGGGGGCGGCGAGCAGCGTCGGGCGCGGCTCTTCGGCCGGCACCCCGCCCTTGACGTCCTTATGGTGGACGGTCAGCTCGCGCAGGGTCAGCTTGCGGCGGGGGGCTAGATACCGAGCTTCCTGCGCTCTTCGCGGATCGCTTCCAGCTCGGCGACTGCCTCGAAGTCTTTCGGGCGGCCGGCGGCGCGCTTCACCTCGATCAGCTTATCGAGGCTCAGGCAGCGGAGGCGTCTTCCGAACGCCTCTATCGGAATGCTGTGCGGCAATAGAGCCTTGAAGTCGCCGCCGCCCGTTACCTCGCCGAGCAGGTCGATGTCACCCATGGTGGTAACCAAGGTGAAGTTCAGTCCTCTCAGGATCGTCTCCCTGTCCCATCGGAACGGCAGGCCCGGGGGTGCGCCGCGCAGATAGGGTGAAGACCCAGCCAGCGCCTTCACCAGACGTTCCACGCTTTCCGGTGATCGCGAATAGACGACATCGAGGTCCTGAGTCATTCGCGGCGAGCCCAGAGCACGAGCCGCGATGCCGCCTACCAGGATGAACTCGACGCCACCGTCCGACAAGGCGGCCAGCGCAGCCTCAATGTCGATCAAGAATGCGCCTCGCGGCCTCCTCGAGCTGCTCCCCGGCCTTGGCGAGACGTGCCAAATCCTTGAGCCTTTCCTCTGGCGACCGCCGAAGGTTCTCGCGAATCAGCGTCCGATCGACGTCCTTCTTGTAGGCCTCGATCACCGGATCCGGATCCCACGGAGGTGGGCCTTCCACCGGCGGATAGAAGAGCGGCCACATGCACGCATTCTATCGGTCGCGGCGTCTCCCTCCGCTCGTCCCCCTCCGCCGCGGAGGGGGTGCGAAGCAAAGGGGGGACCCGGGCCCGGGTCCCCCCTATTACTCATTCGTGTTGTCGACAGGCCGTCCGGCTTGCCTACCGCACCAACGTATTGTTGTCCACCAGGAAGCGCCGCGTGCCGGCCGAGCGCCGGTTCCCGCGTCCGTCGAGCACCTCGATGATGAGGTCGTGCTCGCTGTTGGAGAGCTTCGTAGTGTCCAGCCAGAACCGGAAGCGGGCGTTGCCGCGGTTCGGGTAGTTCGGGTAGGCGATCGCCACGTCGGGGCTCGGGAGGCCGTACTCGGCGAAGTCCACGCCGCGCACCGCGTCGATCTGCACGAAGCCGTCGATCAGGATGCGCACCCGCACCACGCTGTCGAGGTCGATCGCCCAGCCGAGCACCGGGTAGACGCCGTTGATGAACTTGTAGTTCGAGGGGTCGTCCACGAAGCCGAGCGGCGGCGGGTCGAGGGCGCCGGTGGCGCACTCGAAGTAGATCGGCAGCTCCTTCAGGAGCGTGAGCTGGTCTTCCTTGTCGCCGGCCTTGACCTGCAGGATGTGGGCGCCCTCGCGGAACCCGCGCTGGGTGATCAGGAAGCCGACGTCGAGGACGAACTCCCAGCCGCAGTTCGGGCACTGCTGGAACCCGGGGTAGAGGATCTCGATGTCCGGCCGGTAGTAGCCGTAGCAGTCGTAGAGCTGGTTGTTGAGCTCCGGCTCGCGGGCGCAGTCCTGGCGGGTGTCCTTGATGATCACGCCGTCCAGCTCGAGCTGCAGCCACGAGACCCCGCCGCGCTCCATCACCACCGAGGTGTCCAGCGCCCAGCCGCGGACGAACTGCACGAAGCGGGCGTCGATGATGTCGCCGCCGGACGGGCCGCCGGTCTGCGTGACGCAGTTGCCGAACCAGGTGGCGTTCAGGAGCGGGTACTCCAGCTCGCCGAAGGGGGGCAGGTTGGGCGCGTTGTTGAAGATCTGCACCCGGGCGACGCCGAGCAGGCCACGCTGCCCCTGGTCGTCCACCGCCAGCGCCGAGACGGTGTGGACGCCGTTGGTGAGGCGGGTGGAGTCGAGGTTCATGATCCAGCCGGAGAGCAGCGCGTCGGTGACGCCGGGGAAGGCCGCGGCGATGTCGGGCCGGCTGATGCCCAGCACCGCCTGCCGCTCCTGAAGCCCGTCCACGAAGATCTCCACGTGGTCGATCCGCCGGTCGTCGAGCGCCCAGCCGGTGACGTGGATGACGCCGGTGTTGGAGATCGGCTGGTCGGGCTCCGGCAGGTTCATCTCACCGAAGGGGGGCTGGTTGCGGGCGTTGTTGACCCGCACCGTGCGCGGCGCCAGGAAGTAGCAGCAGCCGGTCACGTCGGTGATCCGGATGTAGAGGGTGTGGGTACCGTTGGAGTAGTTGGCCGCCCGGAAGGACATGAGGAAGCCCGGGTTCTTCCCGAGCGTGTAGGCGTACTGCGGGAACGCCTGGAGGAGGTCCGGGCGCGGGAGGTTGATGTTCGCGCCGCCGGGCTGGGTGACGCGGTTCACCTCGTCGGTACCGTCGATGAACAGGTCGACATTCGAGACCAGGTTGCCGTCGAACGCGAAACCCTTGATGCGGACGAAGCCGGAGACCAGGGCGGCCTCGAGCGGCTCTTCGATGGTCCCGACGGTCCGGGCCGGGCAAGCCTCAGCCGGGCACGGCAGATCCTGCAACGCGTTCGGGTCGAGCTTGACCGCAGCCGACGACTCGTAGCCCAGCCCTAACGTACACAGGCTCGCGACGATCGCCGGGAGGAGAAGAGCCTTTCTCATCAGTTCCCTCCGTTGGTCCACTCGGTTTCCAGGCCTAGGACGGGTACCCGGGGGCTCGGTAGTGAGACGGGACGACTGAACTTCATTCTAGGGCTCCCTGGAAAGGGCTGTCAAACCGGGAGCGGCCCGGGAGCCACGAGTTCCCCCACGTGGGCCAGCGCCGACCGCCCGAGCGCGAGCGCGTCGTAGCCCCCTTCCAGCAGCGAAACCACGCGGCCGGAGCCGAACGTGTCGGCGACCTCGCGGGCGATCCGGGTCATCGCCGCGAAGCCTTCCTCGCTCACCGCCATGCCCCCGAGGGGGTCGTGGGCGTGGGCGTCGAAGCCGGCGCTCAGCAGCACGAACTGCGGCTTGAAGCGGTCCGCCAGCTTCTCCAGGGCCGAGCAGAAGCCCTCGGCGTAGGTCTTGTCTCCCGAGCCCTCCGGCATCGGGACGTTGACCGTCGCGCCCAGCCCGCGCGCCGAGCCGGTCTCGTCCTCCGCGCCGGTGCCCGGGTAGAACGGGTAGCGGTGTACCGACAGGTAGGCGATCTGGCCGTCCTCCCAGAAGAGCTCCTGGGTGCCGTTGCCGTGGTGGACGTCGAAGTCGGCGATCAGCACCCGGTCGAGCTGGTGATGCTCGACCAGGTCCCGGGCGGCGACGGCGATGGTGTTCAGGAAGCAGAAGCCCATGGCCTGCGCTGCGAGCGCGTGATGGCCCGGGGGGCGCGCCGCCACGAAGACCGCGTTCTCGCGCCCGGAGAGGACCGCGTCCACGCCGGCCAGCACCAGGCCGACCGCCCGCAGCGAGGCGTCGTAGGTGGCCGAGGAGATCGGGTTGTCCTGCGAGTCGAAGAGCGCGAACGCCCGCCCGGCCGCGCCCGGCGGGGCCGCGGCGCAGGCCTTGCGGAGCCGCTCCGTGTACCAGATCGAGTGCACGCGCCGGATTGCCTGGGCGGTGCGCTCCGGGCTGGGAGGCGTCTCCACCCGGGAGCCGGTGACGCGCAGCGTCTCCACGCAGGCGCTCAGCCGCGCCGCCGATTCGGGGTGCCCCCGGCCGGTGTCGTGCTGCAGCGCCAGCGGGTCGAAGTAAACCGGGACGTCCAAGGTGATCTCATTATCGGGCCAGCCCGCCGATCGCTTCGCGATCTGACCGGGGTAGTGCGGGCTGGCGGCTGCCACGCTGGGGGGCACGCCTGACGGCGTTCCCCCCCTTCCCCCCTCCCGCATTCCTCGAACTGACAGCAGCGTTTGACGTTTCCGCGGAAGCGCTCCAGCATCCGCGCCCGTGTCGCCGCGCAGCAAAAGGCTCGTCAGCTCGCTGGTGTCGTTCGCCCTGGCGGCGGCGCTGCTGGCGTTCTTCCTGAGAAAGCTGGACCTGAAGATGGTCGGCGGAGCCATCGGGCGCGCTCACCTGGGCTGGCTGGTGCTGGCGACGGTGCTCTCGATCCTGGTCATCCCGATCCGCTCCTGGCGCTGGGTGCGTCTGCTGCGGCGGGTGGGCAAGGTCGGGCAGCTCGAGGCCTACTCGGCGACCTCCATCGGATTCGCGGCCACCGCCCTGCTCCCGGCCCGCGCCGGCGAGATCGTCCGCCCGGCGGCGCTGGCGCACACCTCGCGGCTGCCGTTCGCTCCCCTGCTGGCTTCGGTCGGCCTCGAGCGGCTCCTCGACCTGGTCACGGTGGTCGCGCTCTTCATCGTCTACGCGATCGGCTGGACGCCCGAGATGGCCGGTTCCGAGCAGGCCACCTTCCACCTCATCCGGCGGTCGACCTACGTGCTGGGCGCCGGCACCCTGGTGGGGCTGGTGCTCTTCGCCGCCCTGGCCGCCCGGCCGGAGTGGGCCGACCGGCTCCTGAACCCGGTGCTGGCGCGGCTGCCGGAGCGCTTCGCGGCCAAGCTCGGCGGCTTCGTGCGTTCGTTCCTGGGCGGCCTGGGGGCGGTCCGGAGCCCCGCGGAGATCGCCGTGGTGGCGGTCTCCTCGGCGGTGCTCTGGCTCGTGATCTGCTTTCAGATATGGGCCGTGATGCTGGCCTTCGACATACGCCTGCCGTTCCCGGTGAGCTTCTTCGTCCTCACCTGGGGTGTGCTGGGGCTGGCGATCCCGACGCCGGGCGGCATGGGCGGCTATCACACCGCGGTCGCCTACTCGCTGGCCGGCTTCTACGCCGTCGAGCGGAACACCGCGGCGGCGCTGGCGATCGTGCTCCACGGCATCTCGTTCGTGCCGATCACGATCATCGGCCTCCTCTTCCTGGCGTTCGGTGGGCTCTCGCTGAGGACGCTGCGCGCCGAGGCGGAGAGCGCGGCCGCCGACCGGCCCGGGGGCGAAACGCGCTAGGCTGTAGCGGTGAGGTGTCCCTACTGCGGCTCCATGGACGACCGGGTCGTCGACTCGCGGGAGAGCCGGGAGGGCGCGGTCATCCGGCGGCGCCGGGAATGCGTGGGGTGCCAGCGGCGCTTCACCTCCTACGAGACCGTGGAAGAGCTGCCGATGCTGGTCGTCAAGAAGGACGGCCGGCGCGAGCCGTTCGACCGCCAGAAGCTGATGCGCGGCCTCCTCAAGGCCTGCGAGAAGCGCTCGGTCGAGGTGAAGGCGCTGGAGACGGTCTGCAACGAGATCGAGGCGTCGTTCCACGAGCGCGAGGAGCGCGAGATGACGACGGTGGAGATCGGCAACCGCGTCATGGAGCGCCTCAAGGACCTCGACCAGGTGGCCTACGTGCGCTTCGCGTCGGTCTACAGGCGGTTCGACGACCTCGGCGACTTCGTGGACGAGCTGAAGGCGCTGCTGAATCGCGTCCCGGCAGCCAAGTAAGAACCCCGCCAAGGGAGGCATGACATGCGTTCGCAGCGCCCCGGTGTCCCCCTCAGCCTGCTCGTCGACCTCGGCCTGCCGATGCCCGCGCCGGACGCCAACGCGCTCTACCGGCCGCCGGTGGACGTCGTGGAGTACGCGCTCGGCTGGCGGATCGTCTTCGAGATCCCCGGCGCCATCCAGGCGACGCTGACGGTGGAGGCCAAGGAGCGCAGCGTGGTGGTGCGCGGAGAGCGGCACGTGACCGACGCGCTGGGCGGGCGCTTCCTGCGGGTGGAGCGCGCCGCCGGCTGCTTCGAGCGCGCGGTGGAGCTGCCGGAGGGGCTCGACCCCGAGAAGGCGCAGGCCTCGTACAACGACGGGCTGCTGACGCTCGACGTCCCCCGGAAGGCCGCGCAGAAGGGGCGCAACATCCCGATAAAAGGCGGCCGGACGTGAGCGCCGAGGCTCCGGTCTCGACCGAAGTCCCCAACATCCCGGACCTGCTGCCGGTGATGCCGCTCAAGGACGTCGTCCTCTTCCCCTACGTCATCGTGCCGCTCTCGGTCTCGCGCGAGAAGTCGATCGCCGCGGTGGACACCGCGCTGGCCGAGCAGCGGGTGCTGCTGCTGGTGGCCCAGCGCGACGGATCGGTCGAGGACCCGGCGGCCGCCGACCTCTACGAGACCGGCACCGCCGCCGCGGTGATGCGCATGCTGAAGCTGCCCGACGGCCGCATCCGGCTGCTGGTGCAGGGGCTCTCGCGGGTGAAGATCGAGTCGTACCTGACCGAAGGCGTGCCGATGAAGGCCAAGGTCTCGCGCCTCACCGAGCCCGACCTCCCGCCGATGACCGAGGAGGTCGAGGCGCTGATCCGCAGCATCAAGGAGGGGCTGGAGAAGGCGGTCGCGCTCGGCAAGCCGATCTCGCAGGAGGTGATGGTCGTCGCCGCCAGCCTGGAGGACCCGGCGCGCCTGGCCGACCTGGCCGCCTCCAACCTCGAGCTGAAGGTCGAGGAGGCGCAGAAGATCCTGGAGACGGTGCCGGCGGTGGCGCGCCTGCGCGCGGTGATGGAGATCCTGCGCCGCGAGATCCGCGTCCTCACCGTCCAGCAGGAGATCACCGGCGCCGCCAAGGGGGAGATCGACAAGTCGCAGCGCGAGTACTTCCTGCGGCAGCAGCTGAAGGCGATCCAGCAGGAGCTCGGCGAGACCGACGACGTCGCCGAGGAGATCGACGCCTACCGCAAGAAGATCGCCGAGCGGAAGGTCCCCGAGGAGACGGCGCAGGAGATCGAGAAGCAGCTCAAGCGGCTGGAGCGCGGCAACCCCGACTCCGCCGAGAACGCGATGCTGCGCACCTACCTCGACTGGGTGACCGGCCTGCCCTGGGCCACCATGTCGGACGACAACCTCGACCTGGCGCGGGCGCGGCAGATCCTCGACGAGGATCACTTCGACCTCGAGAAGATCAAGGAACGGATCCTGGAGTTCCTGGCGGTGCGCAAGCTGGCGCCGGACTCCAAGGGGCCGATCCTCTGCTTCGTGGGGCCGCCCGGCGTCGGCAAGACGTCGCTGGGGCGCTCGATCGCCCGCGCGCTCGACCGCAAGTTCCTGCGCCTGTCGCTGGGCGGCGTGCGGGACGAGGCCGAGATCCGCGGCCACCGGCGCACCTACGTGGGTGCGCTGCCGGGGCGCATCATCCAGGGCATCTCGCAGGGAGGCACCTCGAACCCGGTCTTCATCCTCGACGAGGTCGACAAGATCGGCGCCGACTTCCGCGGCGACCCCTCCGCCGCGCTCCTGGAAGTGCTGGACCCGGAGCAGAACCGGACGTTCCGCGACCACTACCTGAACGTCCCGTACGACCTCTCCCGGGTCCTCTTCATCACGACCGCGAACATCCTCGACACGATCCAGCCGGCGTTTCTCGACCGCATGGAGGTCATCCGCCTGAGCGGGTACTCGCTGGAGGAGAAGCTGGCCATCGCCCAGCGCCACATCATCCCCAAGCAGCGCGTCGAGAACGGCCTGCCGGAGGGTGCGGTGACGTTCGACGAGGCCGGCGTCAAGACCATCATCGACGAGTACACCCGCGAGGCCGGGCTGCGCAGCCTGGAGCGCGAGATCGGCGCCTGCTGCCGCAAGGTGGCGGTGCTCTGGGCCGGCGGCAACCAGACTCCGGTGGCCGTCACCCGCGACACCGCGCGGCACTTCCTGGGGATCCCCAGGTACCAGCGCGAATCGGCGCTCCCCAACGATCAGGTCGGCGCGGCCACCGGGCTGGCCTGGACGGCGGCCGGCGGCGACGTCCTGATCGTGGAGGCGCGCGCGGTCCGCGGGCGCGGGCGGCTGCAGCTCACCGGCCAGATGGGCGACGTCATGAAGGAGTCGGCGCAGGCGGCGCTGACGTTCGCGCGCTCGCGCGCCCAGACGCTCGGCCTCTCGGCGAACTACTTCGAGACCCACGACGTCCACGTGCACGTGCCGGAGGGGGCGATCCCCAAGGACGGGCCGTCGGCCGGCATCACCATGGCGACCGCGATGATCTCGGCGTTCGCCGACCGGCCGGTCCGGAGCGACATCGCCATGACCGGCGAGATCACCCTGCGCGGCGAGGTGCTGCCGATCGGCGGCGTGAAGGAGAAGGTGCTGGCGGCGCGCCGCGCCGGGGTGAAGACGGTGCTCCTGCCGAAGCAGAACGAGCGCGACCTGGAGGAGGTGCCCGCCGAGCTGCGGCGCGACCTTACGATCCTGTTCGTGGACCGCGTCGACAAGGTGCTGGAGACGGCGCTCCTGAAGACCGTCGCCAGCAGCCGCGCCCGCGGCGGCTCTCACGCCAGGAAGGCGCCTCCCAAGCGGACCGAGGGACGGAAGAAGAAAGTCGCATGAGTCCGTTGCCTCCCGAGGAGCGGTTGGTGGCGCGGGCGAAGAGCGTCTTCGCCAGCCGGCGGCGCGACGTGGTGGTCGGCATCGGCGACGACGCCGCCGTGGTGAAGGGCTCCGGCGACCTGGCGGTCACCACCGACGTGCTGGTGCTCGGCCAGGACTTCCGCGCCGACGCCGATCCGCGCCGCCTCGGCAGGAAGGCGCTCTCGGTGAACGTCTCCGACCTGGCCGCCATGGGCGCCACGCCGCTGTGGGCGGTACTGACGCTCGGCCTGCCGCGCGAGACCCCCACCGACTGGTTCGAGGGCTTCCTCCAGGGCTTCCGGTCGGCGGCCAACGACTACGGCGTGGCGGTCGTCGGCGGCGACCTGTCGGCCACCGGGACGACGTTCGCCTCGGTCACCGCGCTGGGCCGGGCGAGCGCCGGCGGCGTCCTGCGGAGGGACGGAGCCGGCGCCGGCGACGCGCTCTTCGTCTCCGGCACGCTGGGCGCGGCGGCCGCCGGGCTGGCGCTCCTGGAGGCGGGCTTCCGGCTGGGGAACGGGGACGTCAGCAAGGTCACCGCCCCGCGCGGGCGGCGCCTGGCGCCGCCGCGGGCCACCGAGGTGGGGCGGCTGATCCGCCACCAGACCGACCCGCGCGCGCAGGTGGAGCTCGGCAAGGCGCTGGCCGAGGACGGCCTGGCCTCGGCGGCCATCGACGTCTCCGACGGCCTGGCGCGCGACCTCCACCACCTCTGCCGCGCCTCCGGGGTCGGCGCGGTGCTGGACGCGGCGGCCCTCCCGATCGACTCGGCATTGTTTGACCTCAAAGGGCTCGTCACCCTCGACCCGCGCAGCGCGGCGCTCTACGGCGGCGAGGACTTCGGGCTCCTCTTCAGCGTGCCCAAGCGCAAGCTGACCGCGGTCGAGCGGCTCAGCGGCCGCTTCGCGCTGCGCCGCATCGGCACGCTGAACGACTCGGGCCAGGTACAGCTGTCGGGGGACGGCCAGAGCGCGCCGCTGCCCGACGCGGGGTTCGACCACTTTGCCGGATAGCGAGAAACGCCCGCCCTACCTCCGGCCGGTCCGGACCGAGGGGGAACCCCCGAAGGGCCCTCCGGCATTGCTGGCCGAGCCGGCGCCCGGGGCCAAGCCCACGTTCCTGGCGCGAATCCTCTCGCGGAAGATGCGCAAGAAGCTGCGCGACCGGTTCCTGCACATGGTCGGCGGCGACGACCCGCCCGAGGTGGTGGCGGCCTCCTTCGCGGTCGGGGTGGCCATCGCCTTCACGCCGCTGCTCGGCTTCCACTGGATCATGGCGCTCCTCTTCGCGTTCCTGCTGAAGCTGAACAAGGTCGACGTCCTGCTGGGGACGCTGGTCGTCAACCCGCTGACGCTCGGCCCGGTCAGCGCGCTGGCGATCTGGGTGGGGCGCGTGCTGCTGCGGGCGCGCCGCGAGGCGATCCACCACCTCCCCTGGGGGGACCTCTTCAAACGCACGTTCTGGACGCAGGCGGGCCCGGCGGTGAAGACCTACGCGGTCTCCTGGATCGTCGGTATGTTCGTGCTGGCGCTGGTGGCCGGCGCCCTGACCTACTTCGTGCTGATCCGGCTGATCCGCAAGTGGCGCGAGCACCACGCGGCGCACCACCACGCGCCGCCTGAGTGAGTCAGAGGCGGCGGCCGCTTCGCGTAGCATCGCCCCCGATCGATGGCTGCAAAAGGGGAGAAGCCGACCGAGGAGAAGGGATCGCCGGAGCCGAAAGACCGTACGCGTTGGCTCCTGATCGCGGTCCTAGTCCTCTCCGCGCTCGCGTATCTGAACAGCCTGTCGGGTGACTTCCTCTATGACGACCGCATCCAGGTGGTGCGCAACCCCACGCTCCCGGCGCCCTTCAGCTTGGCGGTCATTCTCAAGCAGCCGTTCTGGCACTTCGCCGAGACGACGGAGCGCGATGTAATCCCGCCCTACTACCGTCCCGTCACGAGCGCCTTCTTCGTGCTCCTGTACAAGATCTTGGGCCTTCATCCGCTGGGATGGCACCTCGTCTCCCTCTTCCTGCACCTTCTGGCGACGTACCTCGTCTACAGGCTTGCGAAGGCCTGGGGCTTCGAGCCACCGCAAGCGGTGGCCGCCGCGGCACTCTTCGGGCTCCACCCGGTCCACTGCGAGTCCGTCTCTTGGATCTCGGCAATCCCGGATCCAATCGCCGCGGTCCTCCTCCTGACCGCGTTCCTTATGCACGAGCGCGGGCAGGTGCTACCGGCGTCCGGTCTGGTGTTCCTGGCAATGCTGACCAAGGAACCGGCCATGGTGGCCCCGGCGGTGCTCTTCTTTCGCGACGTGTACGCCGGCTCGGAAGCGCCGTTGCGCAGGATCGCGCGAGCCGCCCTGCGCGCGCTCCCGTCAGGGCTCGCGGCGGCCGTCATGCTCGGCCTGAGGGTGCATGCGCTGGGCTCGCTCATCGGCCGGCGGACGATCTCGGAGGGCGTCACCAATCTCCAAGCGCTCCTCACCATTCCGTCGGTCGTACTCGAGTACCTGCGGCTCCTCTTCCTGCCGATCGGGCTCGCGTTCCTGTATGGGTTGGACTTCGTCGCCTCTGCTGCCGATTCACGCGTCGTGGTGTCCGCTCTCCTGCTAGCCACGATCGCAACATTGACAATCTGGGCCTTGCGCACTTCCCCGGCGGGCCAGAGCGCCTTGGCGCTCATGGTCCTTTTCCTGCTGCCGGTCCTGAACCTGAAGGCGTTCAACCGGGAGGAGTCGCTCTTTCATGACCGCTATCTCTATTTGTCCTCCATCGGGTTCTGCATGCTTCTGGCGCTTCTCCTGGCTAGAACGCTGGAACGCTTCCGGCATCCGGAGATCTTTCGTCACGCGGTCACCGTCGTGTGCGCGGCCTACTTCGTCCTGACAGTCAGGCAGAACACGTTCTTCCATGATGACGTCGCTCTCTTCGAACGAGCGAATCGCGCCACCGGCCCTACGCCCCGCGCGAACGTCTCTCTCGGCGCGTATTACCTGATGGAGCGTGGAGACAAGGAGGCTGCGGCGCGTGCCTTCGAGGAGGCGCTGCGGCTCAATCCAAAGGGTCTCGACGCCGTCCAGAACCTCGCCGAGATACGGCGCCAGCAAGGCAGGCTCACTGAGGCCGAAGAGCTTTACCTCAGGGCAATCGCGCTCGGCAGCAGATCGCCGGATATCTACGCCAACCTCGGGGTCGTCCGCCTGCTGCAAGGCAGGTTCGCCGATGCGCTGCCCGAGCTGCGGCGCGCCCTCGCGATGAACCCCGAGAACGTCGGGACCCGTTACAACCTCGCCTGGGCCTATCAGAAGGACGGACGCATGACAGACGCCGAAGGCGAGTACCGCGAAGTCGTCCGCCGCGAGCCCGCTTATCGGGAAGCATGGATCAATCTCGGAGGCATCCTGAGCGACACTCGGCGCTTCGAGGAAGCGATCGGGGCTCTCCTGAAGGCGCGGGGGCTCGACCCCGGAAACCTGAGCGTTCTCTTTCGTCTCGCGGAGGCCTACCAGAAGGCCGGCAAATGCTCTGAGGCAATGCCACTGTTGTCCACGCTTACCACCCAAGCGCCGAGAGAGGGCGCTGTGCATGCGCTGCTCGGGCTCTGTTATGAATCTATGGGCCTAACCGAGAAAGCGCGTTCTGCCTATGCGGCGGCCACCAGGCTGTCGCCGGATAGTCCCCAGCTGTCGATTGCACGCGAAAGGCGAGAGTCGCTGGGGCGCTAAGACACCTACGAGGATGCGACTTCACCGCGATTGCGGCATGAGCTGCGTGAATCAAGCGAATGAGCCTCCTCTGTCTCTCCGAGCACGCGCCCGTTGTGCTCAGCGCAGGAAGTCGCGCAGGCCGTGAGGCCACTGCGCGGGCGGTTCTCTCGAAGCGCGCACGACCGCCGGAGTCCGGATCGCCCTAGCGGCCGCCTGGAGCATGCGAGACGCGGCCGCGTCCTCGCCGGCATCGCGCGCGACGAGCGCCTGCACCAGCGTCACCAGCGGCGACCCGCCGACCTCGGCAGGCAGTGACTGCAGGAGTTGCTGCAGCTCGGCCCGCCTGTCCGCGACGCGCAGGGACTCGGCCGCCAGGGCCGCGCTGTAGCCGGTCGGCGCGGCGCGCCAGAGCTTCGACGAGAGCCGGACGGCCTCGTCGGGACGCACCGTGTCGAGCGCGCGCTGCACCTGGTCGGCCAGCGACACGTCCCAGGCGCCCACGAACTCCGACCTGCGCTCCTCCTCGCCGGCGGCCGCCGCGGCGAAGAGATGCGGCCACCGGAAGACCGAGAGGTGGTTGATGAGCACCTCCTCGTAGGTGCCCGGGGAAAAGCGGAGGACCGGCCGTGCCTCGGGAAAGCGCCGTAGCCAGGGCGCGTCCTGCTCGAGCCGCTGGCGCGCGGTCCAGCGGTCGGGCGCGGTGAGCTTGGTCTTCAGGATGAAGGCATTCAGCCGGAGCGGCGAGAACGCCGCGTCCCGGTTGGCGACCACGCTCCGCCGGACCAGCAGGCGCTCCTCTCCGGACTGCGCCCGCAAGGGCTCGGGATACCAGCCGGCCTCCGATTCCGGGATGCGCACGTTCCCCGAGGAGTCGACGTAGAGCTGCGTCGAGGGGTCGGACTGGAAGGCGCCGAGCGCGTTCACGACGATCCCGGCCGCCAGCAGCGCGGTGCCGAACACGGCTCGCCGGCCGGCGAACGCCGCGCCGGCCGCCGCGGCCAGGAGCGGCAGGGCAGGCACCAGCAGGCGCGGGCCCCAGCCTCCGGTGCCGTCCCAGGCCCACCAGGCGGCCGCGGTCAGGAGCAGCGCCCCGGAGACGCCGGCGACGGCGAGGCCGCTGCCCAGCCGCTCCGAATCGCGCAGCAGGGCCACCGCTCCCAGGATTCCCAGGACGCCCAAGGGAAAGTAGAGGAGCAGCCCCTTGCTGGGGCCGATCAGCAGGCGCCACAGTCCGTCGAGGAACGGGTGTGTGAAGCCTTGCCCGAGGTAGGAGGAGAGGGGCTTCCCGAACCGCGCGATCTCGAAGACGAGCCAGACAGCCAGCGAGGCCGAGAGTCCCAGCCCCCACGGCAGCAGCGATCGCCAGCGCTCCCCGAGGCTTCGGCGCGAGCGGCAGTCGAGCAGCAACGGCGCGGCCAGGAAGGGCAGCAGGAGCAGGTTGACCCCCTTGGTCACCACCGCCCAGCCCGCCAGCAATCCCGCCGAGGCGGCCAGGCGCCGCCCGCGCGCGGATCTGGCCGAGAGCGCCGCCAGCGCGGCGGCGAGAGCGATGCAGGCCGACTGTAAGGGCTCGGACATTGCCGAGGAGGCGTAGGCCCACAGTGGAGAGCCGATCGCCGTGCCCAGGACCGCCACAGTGCGGCCCGCCGGCGACGCGCCGAGGGCCTCGGCCAGCACACCCGCTCCCAGCGCGGCCGCGACAATGAGAAGTGTCGAGAGCAGAACGAACAGCGACTGTGCGGAGCGCGGCCCGAAGGCGCGCTCCCACGGATAGGCCATCAAGGCCAGCGGAGCCTCCAGCAGCGGCTGCCCCATCCCGTACGGCGAGAGCGCATCTCCGCCGTCTCGCGGAATGGAGAACGTGTGTCCGCGGGCAATGCCCAGCCGCCCGGTCTCGGCGATCGCCACCGCCGTGGAAAGCATCTGCTGCTCGTCGGTGATCGAGCCGAGCGTCCGTTCGTTGGCGGTGGAAGCCAGCCCCAGGAACACCAGGGCCCCCAGCACGAGCAGCGGACGTCGCGGGTACGAGCTCATTGCGAGCCGGCTGCCCTCGCCCAGGTGGAGACGGTCAGGCCGCGAGTGAGCCCTTGCATGGCCAACGCGCGAAAGGGTTCCCGGTCCTGGATCGGCAGGCAGTCCGCATCTCCGCCGGCTTCGATCCTGACGTACACGATCCAGGCGTGACAGGAGCCGGCGGCCCGAGACAGGAACCGCGCCGCTTCGTTCGGGCGACCGGCCCGGTGCTCCGCTTCGGCTCCCAGCGCTGCGACCGCCGGGGAATCACCGTCTCTGCCGAGCATGTCGGAGGCGAGCCGGGACGCGCGTTGCAGGCGACCGGTATCCAGCGCGCGTACTGCCTGGTCCTGAAGGGACAGGTCGTAGGGATCGACCGACCCCGCGAGCGCCGTGCCGAAGGCGCGACCCCAGATCGGCCAGCGGAAGGGACCGGTCACCAGCGGCGGCAAGGGCGCGCTGGCAACGAGCGGGGGCGCGATGCCTCGAAGCCCCACGGTCGCCAGACGAGAGGCCACGTCTCCACCGTCTATCTTTTCCAGCAGCAGAGCCTTGTGGAGACGCACCGGGCTCCATCCCGGCGTCCTCGCCATCAGGGAGTCGCCGGCACGACCGTCGACCTCACGCGCGGAATAGACGAGGGCGTAGATCGCTGGATAATTCACCAGCGCGCCGACACAGTTGACGGCGACGCCGACGACGACGAGCGCCGCGGAGACCAGGCGGCCCCATCGCGACGACGGAAGCCCATGGGCCGCGATCAGCACCAGCGCCGGCAGCGCCGGGACCACCAGGCGTGGCCCCCAGCCCGACTGGCCGTCCCAGGCCCACCAGGTGGCGGCAATGGCGAAAACCGTGCCGGTGAACGCCAGAAGCGCCAGCAAGAGCGGCCGGTCCTCGCTCCAGAGCCGGCGCATCCCGGGAAACGCCAGGAGCAGTGCCGGCGCGTAGACGAGGATCCCCTTGTTGGGAAACACCGTCAGCCTCAGCAACCCGTCCAGCAGCGGGTGGGTGAAGCCCTCCTGCCCGTAGCCACCGAAGAGGGTTCCGAAGCGGATCAGCTCGCACGATGCCCACAGAGCCGCGAGCACGGCGAAGGCTCCCCACGCCCATCGACGGCTGCGACCGCTCACCAGGAGGAGCAGCGGCACGACCGCGACGACCAGCGGCGGCTTCGTCAACAGCACGAGGCCCGCCGCGACCCCCGTCGAGACGGCGACGAGCACGCTCTCGGCCCCGGACGTTCGTTGTAGGCAGACGCCTGCCAGCACGACCGCGACGCAGGCGGCCAGCAGCGGCTCCGAGAGGTCGCTCGCCGGGTAACCCCACAAGGGCGTGGCCAGAATCAAGGTGACGCCGGAGGCGATCGCCAGCCCTCTGGAGAGCCCCGTCGCCTCCGCCGCACGGGCCAGCCCTCCCGCGGCCACGGCCAGACAGACCATCGGCAGCAGCACGAACAGCGGCAGGGTCGGGAACCCCGGGCGAAGAGCCCGCGCGACGCGCGAGAGCGTCATCGGCACCGTCTCGAAGAGAGGCAGCCCGAGACCGTATCGCGATTCCAGCTCACCCTTCCTCTGCTTCACCCCGACCGGAAAGTCGCGTGAGATCGAGAGCTCGCCGAAACGAGACAGCGCGCACGCCGTCGACAGCATCGACTGCCCATCGGTCACCAGGCCGTAGCTCGCCTCCTCGGTGGAGACGACGAGCGCGGCGAAGACCACGACCGCGGCGATCATCGCCGCGCTCCATCGGTTCAGGCGGGGCGGATTCCTCTCAGCCGCCGGCACGGTAGCTCTCCAGCGTGCGCCGGAGCCTCTCGTCACCGGGCCGCCGCCCGAAGCGGCGTTCGACCTCCGGCAATACCGTCGAGGCGCGCGTCCTGGCCTCGGGGTGCGTGAGGCCGAGCTCCAGCGCCCGCGCGGCCAGCTCCGGGTCGGCCGGCTGGGTGCGGTAGGCGCGGGTCAGCTCCATGACCGCGCCGAGCGTCTTGCCGGCCCGCTCGTACTCCTCGGACAGGAAGAGCCGCGCCTCCACGAACGTGCGGTTGGCCACCAGGGCCCTGCGCGCGGCGTCCCACGCCTCGTCGCGCCGGCCGAGGCGGGCCAGGACCCGGGCGTGCCCCAGGTGCGCCAGGGCCGTCTCCTTGGACACCCTCACGGTGCGCTTCCACTCCCTCTCGGCCTCCGGCAGGCGGCCGCGCTGCTCCAGCAGCAGCGCGTGGTGGTAGGCCAGCGGGTAGGAGTCGGGGAACTCGGCGATGCCCGCGCGGAAGGCCGCCTCGGCCTCGTCGAGCTTGCCGGACTCCTGCAGCGTCCTGGCCAGGCCGAAGCGCCCGTTCTCGTAGTGCGGAAGGATCTTCACCGCGCGCCGGTACTGGTCCACGGCGTCGGAGAGCCGCTTGTCGTCCCAGGAGATCTTGCCGAGCAGCGCCCAGGAGTCGTAGTGGCGCGGGAAGAGCGCGACCGCCCGCTCCAGGTGCTCGCGGGCGACCTTCGGCTGGTTGCGGCGCTGAGCGTCGTAGGCGAAGTTGTAGTGCGCCTTGGCCGAGCGCGGCACCTTCACCAGCATGTCGCTGTAGAGCGCCCGGTCGTCGCGCCAGACGCGGTTGCGGGCGACCGTGGCCGCGCCGTAGGCCAGCACCGCCGCGATCAGCAGCGTCTCGCGCCAGGCCAGCGGCGAGGGGCGCGGCACCTCCAGCCGCTGCGGCGTCAGCAGGCCGACGGCGATCGCCAGCAGGCCGGCCGCCGGCAGGTACATCAGCCGCTCCGCGAAGATGGTGCCGATCGGGAAGAGCAGGTTGGAGGTCGGCAGCAGGGTGCCGAAGAAGAGGGCCGAGCCGAAGGCCGCCAGCGGCTTGGCGCGCCAGAGGGCCAGCGTCAGGGCGGCGGCGAGGGCCAGGCCGAGGAGCGGCACCGACGCCTGCGGCTCGGCGAGCCGTGAGGCGAGCCGGAGGGCATGGGCCGAGTGGTCGGCCGAGAGCCCGGTCGGGACGAACGCCTTGGCGACGTAGCGGAAGAGGAGCCAGGCGGCGTTGGCCACGCGGAGCGGCGCCTTCAGCAGCACCAGCGGGTTCTCGAGGTCGGAGATCCCCGAGTCCTTCGACATCAGGAACCCTTTGAGCACCAACTTTCTCACCGTGAAGAGGACCGCCACCGGCGCGAAGAGGCCCAGGAAGGCCCAGCCGTGGCGGCGCAGGCGGGCGCGCAGGTCGGCCGCGCTGGCCGCGCCGCCGCCGCGGAAGAGCTCCCCCAGCGCGACCACGCCGGGCACGACCACGGCGTTCTCCTTCACGAAGACAGCGGTGGTGAAGGCGGCCAGGCAGCCGGCGTAGGCCGGCGCGGAGAGACGCTGCCCTTCGGTGGCGAGCCGCCAGAGGATGGCCGCCAGCAGGACCAGGAGCGCCGCCAGCACCTCGGCGCGGCCCACCAGGCTGGTTACCGCCTCCACGTGGATCGTCACCACCGCGAAGAGCGCCCCGACCGCGGCGCAGGCGCCGGGGGGAAAGCCGAGCAGGACCAGCCACTGCGCCAGCAGCAGCGTCGTACCGGCGTGCAGCGCGACGTTCACCAGGTGGAAGAGGACCGGCCGGTTGCCGTGGAGCCAGCGCTGCACCGCGTAGGTCAGCAGCACCACCGGGCGATAGGCGGTGCCCCCGGCCATCGAGCCCCCGAAGTAGTGGGTGGTGAAGACCTCGGTGGCGGCGCTCGGCGAGGACAGACGCGGGTTGTCGCGGATGATGACCTTGTCGTCGTAGGTGAAATCGCCGGTCAGCCCGTTCAGATAGGGCAGCACCGCGAGCATCGCGAGGGCGACGAGCACGCGGAGCGGGAGGGCCTGCCGGCGAGCCTCGGCTCCGGGCCGCGTCCCGCGCCGGAGGAGAAGCGAGGCGGGCAAGGCCGCGGATTATGAAACGGCCGGTGGCAGAATCGACCAATGAGCCGTCGCGCGATGGGCATCCTCCTTCTGGTGATCGGCCTGGCCGGCTTCCTCTGGGCCACCAGCCAGACGTCCGGCTACGACAGCGTCGAAGGCGCCCTGAAGACGACCTTCAGCAAGAGCGAGCGCGGGAAGAAGGACGCCTACGCGACGGGGCGCTGGGTCGCGCTGGCGCTGGGCGTCGCAGGACTCGCACTCGCGGTCCTGCCGGACCGGCGCTGACGCTCAGGTGACGGACGTGGTGCGCCGGCGGCCCGGGTCGAGCTGATCGACCAGCGCGTCGCCGAGCAGGTTCGTCGAGAGCACCACCGCCAGGATGGCGAACGCCGGCGCCAGCACCACGTGCGGCGCGTCCAGGATGTGACCCCGGCCGGCGGCCAGCATCGCCCCCCACGACGGCGCCGGCGGTGGGACGCCGAGCCCCAGGAAGGAGAGCGCCGACTCCGCCAGGATCGCGCCGGCCAGGTGGAGCGTCGCCTGCACCACCAGCGGCGCGGCGACGTTGGGCAGCAGGTGGCGCGCCAGGACGCGCGGCAGCGAGGCCCCGGCCGAGCGCGCCGCCGAGACGAAGTCCAGGGTGGCGACGCGCCGCGCCTCGGCGCGGGCCAGGCGCGCGTAGGGCACCCACCCCACCACCGAGAGCGCGACGACGGTGTTCTTCGCGGACGGCCCGAGCACCGCCGCCAGCGCGACCGCGAGGAGGAGGCCCGGGAAGGCCAGCACCAGGTCCACCAGCCGGCCCACCGACGCGTCCAGGAAGCCGCCGCGTTCCCCGGCCAGGAGGCCGAGCGCCGAGCCGAGCAGCGCCGAGAGCAGCACCGCCGCGCCGGCCACGCCCAGCGAGACGCTGGCGCCGTGGAACAGCCGCTGCAGGATGTCGCGCCCCAGCTCGTCGGTGCCGAGCGGCGGCGCCTCGCCCGGCGAGACCAGACGGCGGGTGAGGTCGATGCGGGTGGCGCCGCCGCCGGGCAGGAACGGCGCGACGAACGCCGCCGCCAGCGCCAGCGCCAGCACCACCGCGGCGATGCGGGCGTTGCGCGGGAGGCGGGCCCAGAGGCCCGTCATGCCCGCGCCTCGCGCGACTTCCGCGCCGCCGCGCGCGGGTCGAGCCGGGCGGCCATGGCGTCCACCAGCGCGTTCACCACCACGTAGGTCGCGGCGATGAAGAGCACGCACCCCTGCACCATCGGGTAGTCGCGCCGCTGGATCGACTGCACCAGGAGGCGTCCGACCCCGGGCCAGGAGAAGATCGTCTCGGTCACGACCGCGCCGGTGAGCAGCGAGCCGAACTGCAGGCCGGCCACCACCAGCACCGGCGGCAGCGCGTTGCGGGCGGCGTGCGCCAGCGCCGCGCCCCAGGACGTCTCGCCGCGCGCCCGCGCCGCCAGCACGTAGGGGCGGGAGAGCTCCTCGGCGACCGAGGCGCGGATCATCCGGGAAAGGAGCGCCGCCATCGAGAGCCCCATGGTGGCCGCCGGGAGGATCAGCGCGCCCGGCTGATCGCGTCCCGAGACCGGCAGCAGCCCCAGCGTCACCGAGAAGAGCAGGACCAGCAGCGGCCCGGAGACGTAGTTCGGCGTGGACACGCCGAGCAGCGACACCAGGCGCAGCACGCTGTCGGCGGGACGCCCGCGGTGGTAGGCGGAGAGGAGGCCGGTGGGCACCGCGATCAGGAGCGCCGCCAGGAACGCCGCCACCGCCAGCGAAGCCGTCGCCGGTAGCGCGTTGCCGATCTCGACCACGACCTTGCGCCGCGACAGCAGCGACATGCCGAGGTCGCCGGTGAAGAGCCCCTTCAGCCAGGACAGGTACTGGACGGGGATCGGCTTGTCGAGCCCGAGCTGGGCCTTCAGCGCGGCGACGTCCGAGGGGGCGGCGCCCTCCCCCAGCATCGCCGCGGCCGGATCCCCCGGCACCAGATGGATCATGAAGAAGACGACGGTCGCCGCGCCTAGCAGCAGAAGCGGGACGCCCGCGAATCGACGGAGCCACGCCATTGGTAGAGTTTAAGGGGCGCCTACAGCGCCGCGGAGATCGCCTCCGCCAAGTCTCCGGCGACCCGAGTCTAATCACGCGATGCGCAGCTTCTTCATCTCGTAGAGCAGCGATTGCCGCGAGAGCCCGAGGAGCCTGGCGGCGCGCGAGCGGTTGTCGTCGCAGGCCGCCAGCGCCTCGAGGATCGAGCGTCGCCGCGCCTCCTCCACCGCCTCGCGATAGGGCCTCGGCCCGCGCCGCGCGCCCACTTCGGCGCCGGCGCGGAGGGCGCGCGGGAGGTGCTCCACGTCGACGCGCGCCTCGGGCCCCGCCAGGACGCGCGCCGACTCGACCGCCGAGACCAGCTCGCGCACGTTCCCCGGCCAGGGGTGCGACAGCAGCAGGAGCCGCGCCTCCGGGCTGACGGCGACGTCGCCGAGGAGACGCGCCAGGAGCGCTCGGAGGTCCTTGGGACGCTCGCGCAGCGGGGCGAGCGTGACCTCGGCGCCCGCCAGGCGATGGAAGAGGTCGCGTCGGAAGCCGCCGTCGCCCACCATCGCCTGGAGGTCCCGGTGGGTGGCGGCGACGACCCTCAGGTCCACCCGCCGCTCGCGCACCTCCCCCACCCGCCGCAGCGACTTCTCCTGCAGGACGCGCAGCAGCTTGGCCTGCAGCGGGAGCGGCAGGTCGCCGATCTCGTCCAGGAAGAGGGTGCCGCCCGAGGCCGTCTCCAGCACGCCGGGGCGGTCGCGGTCGGCTCCGGTGAAGGCGCCGCGCGCGTGCCCGAAGAGCTCCGACTCGATCAGCGTCGGCGAGATGGCCGCCACGTTGAGCGCCACGAACGGCCGACGACCCGAGGCCCGGTGGAGCGCCTGCGCCAGCACCTCCTTGCCGGTGCCGCTCTCGCCGAGGAGCAGCACGCTGACGCCGCTTCCGGCGAAGCGCCGCACCGCCTGCAGCGCCGCGCGGGTGCTCTCGTCCTCGGCCACGATGGCGGGCGCCGCGCCGGGCTCGTCGACCGGCGCCGCCGGACGCCTCGTCTCGACGCGCAGCGAGAGCTCGACGGCCTGGAGCCTCGAGAGCGCCGACGCCAGGCCGGCGCGCGCCGCCGCCTTGCGGCCGATCGGCAGCAGCGGCGCGGCGGCGTGCGGAAAGCGCGCCAGCCACTCCAGCACCCGTCCGCAGGCCTGCGCCGCCTGCGGCCCCTGCTCGGCGCGCCGCGCCAGCTCGGCCAGCGCCTCGCCGCCGGGTGCGCCGCCCGCCGCCATCGTCCTCTCGGCGCCCAGCAGCACGCGCTCCTCGGCCGGGAGGTCCACGTCCACCTCGCTCCCCAGGTCGATGGCCGCCGAGGCGCAGAGCCGCAGCCTCGCCGGCTCGGTGTTCATGCGGTTCTCCGGCAGCGCCTGCGCACGCGCCAGCAGCTCCAGCGCCGCTTCCGGGCGGCGCGCCGCCAGGCGGCGGGCGGCCTCGAGCACGATGCCCTCGCGCAGCGCCGGATGGTCGGGGAAGCGCTGCGCGCGGCCGGACATCTCCTGCCAGGCCGACTCCGCCTCGAGGTCGTCCCCCTCGAAGAGCGCGAGCTGCTGCACCGTCGTCAGCGAGAAGAGGAGCTGGTAGTCGCGCCCGCCGGCGCGGTCGTGGGCCAGCACGCGGGTGAGGTCCGACTTGGCCGCGGCGACGTCTCCGCGCGCCAGGGCGAAGTCGGCGCGGTTGCCGAGCACCGAGAGGTAGCGGTCCTCGTCGCCGCGCGCGGCCAGCAGCGCCAGCGCGCTCTCCACCTCGCGCTCGGCGGCGGCGTGGTCGCCGGCATGGTGATGCGTGACCGCCAGGTCGACGGTGGCGTTGGCGCGCGCCGCGTCGTCGGTCGCGCTGCTGCGGGCACGGGCGAAGAAGCGCAGCGCCTCACCGCTCCGGTTCAGGTCGGAGGCGAGGTAGCCGGCGGAGAAGAGCGCCGGCAGCGAGGCCGCGGCGTCCTCGCCGTCCAGCAGCCGGGAGGCGCGGCGGAGCGACGCCTCGGCGGCCGCAGCCTCGCCCCGGCGCTGCATCCGCTCGCCGGCGAGGAGGTGCCATTCGATCTGCTGCGCCTTGGGAAGCCGCGCCGGATGCAGCCGTTCCAGAGCCAGCGCGGCCTCGGCGTCGGCGTGCGCGGAGAGCGCCACCCGCGCGCGGGCCAGGAGCTCCTCGGCGCTCGGCCCGTAGGGCACCAGCGCCAGCGCCTTGTCGGCCTCCTTCATGTCGGCGAGGCGGCAGGACGCCTTCGCCCGCGCCGGCAGCGGCTCGCCCAACCAGTCCCCGGGCACCAGCGCCGCGGCCAGCCGCCGGGCGGCCTCCACCTCCCCCTGCTGGTAGAGGAACGGCATCGCGACCAGCGGCCGCTCGAGGTCGGGCGCCGAGGCGGGAGCGCGCCGCAGCAGCTGGAGCGCGGTGTCGGCGTCCCCCTCCACCACGGCGCGCTCCAGGCGCCGTCCGGCGGCGGCCACGTCGCCGCGCAGGCCTCGGCCCAGCGCCGCCGCCAGCAGCCGGTCCCCGGTGACGCCGTGCCGCTCCAGGCGGCGCACCGCCTCCAGGCGCGCCGGGGCCGACAGGCGCGCGGCCCGCGACGCGCGCTCGGACGGGTCGCCGAACGCGTACCCGCCGCCGGCGGCCACGAGCAGCCCCGACTCCAGGGCTCGTTCCAGCGCCGCGCCTGTGGCCGCCGCGTCAACGCCGGCGGCGGCGGCGAGCTCTTCGGCGCCGAAGCCGTCCATCAGCAGCGCCGCCGCCGAGAGCAGCGGGTCGCGCCGCCCCGACGCCCGCGCGCCGAGCGAGTAGCGGCGCCGTCCGCGCGTGCCGAGGTCGAAGCCGGCGGCCAGGCTGCGCGCCGCGGCCAGGAAGCGCTCGGCGCGCCCGGCGGCGCTCCCGGCCACGAGCTCGTAGGCCGGCTCCGCCTCCGAGGCCGATAGGAACGGCAGCCAGAGGAGCTCGGCGACGTCGGCCGGGCGCAGCGAGGGCTCCAGCGCGTCGGACTCGTCCCAGGGCAGGCGCGCCCGCTCGAACGCCTCCACCCGGCGCAGCCCGTCCTCGGCGCCGAGGCGCTGCCGCCAGGCCTCTCGCGAGCGGCGGTCCCAGCCGTCCGCCGAGAGCGCCAGCAGGACGAGCGGCGGGCCGCCGCGCGCCCCGGCCGGCTCACGTCCCTCGGCGAGCGCGCCGAGCCTCGGCGCGCGCGGATCGCCGGCCAGCAGCTCGGCGGCGCGCTTCAGGGCGGCGCCGTCGATCAGCGGTGTCGAGGCGGGCAGCTCGGCGAACGACTCCGCGCCGGCGCGCCGGCGCACGAACCCGCGAGCGGAGTAGACGGCCGCGGGGCCCGAGGCCGCCGCCGGGCGCTCCAGGCCCGGCTCCTCGACGCCGCGGAAGCGGCCGGGCAGGACGAGCCCCAGCAGGCCGTCGAGCCTGGCGATCCCTTCGGCGCGGGCCAGCTCCGCGGTCAGCGCCTCGGCGGAGCGGCCGGCGTCGTGGGCCCTCAGCGCGGCTCCGGCCAGGCGCCTGGCGAGACCGGCCGGCGCTCGGTCGAGCGCCGCCGAGACGGCCCGTCGCAGGCTCTCCGGCGGACGCGACGCCTCGTCGAGCGCTTCGCCGGCCGGGATCTCCAGCGCCACCGCCGCCAGCGCCAGGGCAGGCGGCGCCGCACACCACTCCGGCACCGGGGGTGCGGCCAGCCACGGGACCGAGGGCTCGTCCGGCCGGCCTCCGAGCCGGGGCAGGTCGATGGGCGCGATCCCGAGCCCGCGCCAGCGCAGGAACCCGCACAGCGACAGGAGGCGCAGCAGGAAAGCGCAGCGCTGCTCCTCGGCGAGCGCGACCCGCGCCGGGCGGCGCACCGCCGGGCCGAGCTCCAGCCCGTCGGCGCCGAGGCGGGCGCTGGCGACGTCGGGCAGCGACGGGTGCAGCAGGCGCACCAGGTCGCCGGCGCCGGCCGCCAGATGCGCGCGCGGGATCCTCCAGCGGCACGAGAGAGCCGCACGAGAGCGCGCGGGCGCCGGAGCGAAGACGGTAGCCATGTCCTGGAAGGAGGGGGCGACGATCCCCCGAGAACGCCTCCGGCGTCAAGCGGTCGTGCGACACAGGCCAGGCGAGAGAAATCGGTTCCCGAGCCAAGCGTCTTCAGATGCGTCGAGGGGGGCCGGGGGGGAACGCCGAAGGCGTGCCCCCCAGCATGGCAAGTTGCTAGCTCGCCCTTCTCCGGTTCGATCGCGAAGCGATCGGCGAGCTAGGAGAGCAGCGCGGCCCAGTCCTCGAAGAAGCGCGGGTTGCTCTTGGCGGCGACCGCCGGCTCGTCGAGCGTGCAGCCGGCGGGGAGGCCGAGCGCCAGCACCGCCGCCGACATCGCGACCCGGTGATCGCCGTGCGCCTGGAAGTCGGCGCGGCGCGGAGGGCCCGGGGAGATCGTGAGCCGCCGGCCGTCCTCCTCGGCGCGCGCTCCGGCGCGGGTGACGAGGTCGACCGCCGCGGCCAGGCGGTCCGACTCCTTGTCACGGAGACGCGCGACACCGGTGAGCGTGGACTCCCCGCCGGCGAACGCGAGGAGCGCCGCCAGCGGCAGCGCGGCATCGGGAGCCTGGTCGACGTCGGCGGCCAGCGCGCGGACGGCGGTCGTCCGCGTCGCATCCACGACCAGCGTCTCGCTGCTCCACTCCAGCGCGGCGCCCGCCTCCTCCGCCCAGGCGCGGAAGACGGCGTCGGGCTGCGCCGAGTCGCGCTCCAACCCGTCGACCTCCAGGCGCCCGCGGGAGACGAGCGCGCCCGCCAGGAAGAAGCACGCCGCCGAATCGTCGCCGGGCACGCGGTAACGCGCCGCGCGATATCCGCCGGGGCCGCCGCCGAACGCCGCGATCACCCGGCGGGTCAGCTCGAGGTAGGACGCCGAGGCCAGCGGTCCGGCGACGTCCAGCTCGATCCCGCCCGGCACCAGCGGCGAGGCCAGCATCAGCGCCGAGAGGAACTGCGAGGAGACGTCGCCGCGGATCGTCACCCGCCCGCCGCGCAGCGTCCCGCCGCGGATGCGCAGCGGCAGGAAGCCGGGCCGGCCGAGCGGCTCGATCGACGCGCCCAGCGCGGTGAGCGCGTCGACCAGCGGACCCATCGGGCGCTCGCGCATGCGCGGCGAGCCGTCGAGGAGGGCGCGGCACGGCAGCGCGGCGGCCAGCGCGCAGAGGAAGCGCGCCGGCGTGCCGGCGGGGCCGATGTCGAGCTCCACCTCGCGATCGGGCTCCGGCGCGAGCGGGCCGTGCACCTCCACGGCGCGCTCTCCGAAGCGGACGCGCGCGCCCAGCCTCTCCAGCGACTCGGCCAAGACGCGGGTGTCGTCGGAGACGAGCGGCTCCAGCAGCCGGCTCTCGCCGGGCGCCGCGGCGGCGCAGACCAGCGCGCGGTTCGTCAGGCTCTTGCTGCCCGGGGCCCGCCAGCGCCCGTGAAGCCGCCCGCGCGGAAGGGTCAGCCCGCTCACGCGCCGGAGGGGGTCGGGGAGTGCATGGTGCCGCGTCGCATGGCGCGGGAGGCCGAGGACTCCTCGACGATCGTCAGGGTGCCGTCCACGGCGATTTCCGCGTGCTTCCTCTCCTCCAGCCAGGCGGGGAGGAGACGCGCGACCCCGCCCGCCTCCGAGAAGACCTTCTCCACGTGAAAGTGGCCGACCAGCAGCTCGTCGAAGCCCGCGGCGCGCGCGCGACGCGCCTCCTGGCGCAGGCATTCCTCGGGTAAGTGCCTCTTGTGCTTGAAGTTCGTCTGATAGAGCCGCGCCTCGGTGCGCGCCACGATGGAGCGCGCCAGCCCGCCGGGCAGCACCTTCATGGCCGCGTGCGACAGCGGGTTCTTGGAGACGGTGCGCCAGAAGCGATAGGGCAGGTCGCGGGTGTTGACCCGGTCTCCGTGCACGAAGGCGAAGCGCCGCGGCCCCGCCTGCAGCGCGTCGGTCAGCCCGTAGGCGGCAAACGGCTCGGCGAAGCTGGAGCGGCGCAGGAAGAAATCGCGGTTCCCCTCCACGTAGCGCAGCCCCACCCCGCGTGAGGCGAGTCCCCTCCAGGCGTCCACCACCCGCTTCACCAGCGGTGTCTGGAACTTGTTGTCCCCTATGAAGTAATGGAAGATGTCGCCCAGCAGGACAACGGTCCGTGTCCCCCGGCCGGCGAGCCCCTCCAGCGTCTCCAGGAAGTCGTCGGCATCGCTTTCCACCTGTCCCAGATGCGCGTCGGCGAAGACCGCAGCACCGCCTTCGCCGATGGCGTGAGGGGTCGGGTACAGCGGCACGGCCCCCATTCTAGGTCTCTACCCAAAGTTAGGGTCTAGTCAGGACCTAGTCTTCATTGTCAATAGTGAAGCGACATTAATCACAGTAATTCGCGGGTCCCGACCCTATATTTCCCCTCCGACCTAGGTATAGCTATCACTAACCCATGAAGACCACCCCTGTAGTACTGCTTCTGGTCCTGGGCTCCTTCGCGGCGCCCGGGGCGGAGCGTGGCGCGGCCGAGGTGGATTCCCGCGTCGAGGATCGCCTCCGCGCCGGCGAGGAGCGGGTCGCGGTCCTGATCGCGCTGCGCGAGACGGCATCGCTCGAGATCGCCGGCGACCCGGTCCAGCGGCGCCGCGCGATCGAGCAGCTCACCGAGGGCACTCTGGCCGGCGTTCCGGCGCAGGAGCTCGAGGTTGGCCGGCTCTACGCGAACGCTCCGATCGTGGCTGCCCGCGTGACCCGGCAGGGGCTCGAGGCGCTTCGCCGCCGGAGCGAGGTCGCCGCGGTGACGCTCGACGGACTGGTGAGCGCGGCGGACGACACGCTCCCGCAGCAGGCCGCGCAGCTCGGCCCCGCCCTGATGCGCGCCGACCTCCTCTCGACCGGCGGGCTGAGCGGCTTCGGCCGCAGCGTGGCGGTCATCGACAGCGGCATCGACGCCACCCACCCCGACCTCGGCGGCGGACCGGCCCCGAACGCCAAGGTGCACGCCGGCTGGAACGTAGTGGACGGCAGCCAGGACGTGACCGATTGCAGCGGCCACGGCACTGCGGTGGCGGGCGTCATCGCGTCCCCCTTCGGCATCGCACCCGGCGCGGGGCTGGTGCCGCTGCGGGTCTTCAGCTCGGTGGACGGTTGCCAGTCGGCGCGCTTCTCCAGCGTCCTGGCCGCGGTCGACTGGGCGATCTCGCACCGCGACGACAACCGCATCGACGTGCTCAACCTCAGCCTGGCCGACAACCGCATCCGCACCGGCTTCTGCGACGCCGAGGACCCGGCCACGGCGTCGGTCTTCAAGGCCGCCCGGCGGGCCGGCATCGCGGTCGTCGCGGCCGCCGGCAACGCCGGCAGGAAGGGGGGCCTCTCCTGGCCCGCCTGCTTCTCCGACGTGATCTCCGTCGGGATGGTCTATTCCGCGCCCGGTGGCCAGGTCTCCTGGGAGGACGCCGCCTGCCGCGACGACGACGCCCGGACCGACACCGTGCCCTGCGCCAGCAACTCGGGCTCGGCGCTCAGCCTGCTGGCTCCCGGCGTGCGCTGGTCGACGGACGCCCCCGGCGGCGGCCGTCGCTCCGACTTCTCCGGCACCTCGGCCGCGGCTCCGGCGGCCGCGGCGGCTCTGCTCCTGCTGCGGCAGACGCGCCCCTACGAAGACCCTCACCTCGCCGCCGACCTCCTGCGGGCGACCGGCGTGGCCGTCACCGACGCCGGCAACGGGCGCGTCTCGCCCCGCATCGACCTGGCCTCGGCGCTCGACGCCACCACGCCCGTCACCGGCTCCTGCAGCGCCACGCCCTCGGGCCTCGAGTGTGCCGCCGAGGTGGGCAGCATGGTGGGCAACGTCCTGCGGACGGCGCTCGCGCTCTCGCTCGATCACCCCGACCCGGCGCGGCTGACGCTGGCGCTGGTCGCGCCGGACGGCACGCGCGTCGAGCTGAACGCGGGAAGCGCGAACGAGCTGCGCGCGATCTACGCACCCGGCTTCGAAGGGCACGCCGGCGCCGGGCGCTGGCGGCTCTCGGTGACCGATCCGCTGGGCGCGGCGCGCGTCGTCTCCTGGGCGCTGGTGCTGACGCCGGAGCCGCTGCGCGGCGAGCGTTCGCTGCCCCCCGAGCCGACCGCCTGGCTCCCGGCCGCGGTGCACCAGGCGGGCACCTGGGGCTCGTTCTTCACCACCGACCTGCGTCTGGTGAACACCGACCGCGGCGCGCCGCGGAAGGTGAACGTCGGAGCCGCCGGCAAGCGGTTCCAGGTGACGATCCCGCCAGGCGGCACCCGCGCGCTCGACGACGTCCTCCACAACGCGTTCCGCACCTCGGGCGTCACCCCGCTCTGGCTCTCCGCCGACGCCGCGGTCGCGGTGCAGGCACGCACGGTCTCGACCGGCGCCATGGGCGGGGGCGCGGTCGTGCCGATGCCGGTGCTGGCGCCGGCGAGCGCGCTGGCCGAGGGGGGCCGCGCGATGCTGCAGCCGGCCTGGAGCTCGGCGGGCGGCCGCCTGAACGTCGCGGTCCTCGAGATCGCCGGCAGCGAGGCGCGCTTCCAGGTCTCGGTGACCGGCGCCGACGGCAGCATGAAGGGCACCGCCTCGGCGGTCGCCGCCCCGGGCGCGCTCACGCAGATCAACGACCTCTACTGGGTGATCGACGCCGAGCCCGAAGCCGGAGACCTGCTGGAGGTCGTGGTGAGCGAAGGCGCCGGCCGTCTCCTGCCGTTCGCGACCGCCCTCGACAACCGCACGAACTCCGGGATGACGTTCACCGCCGCGCGGGCGGTCTCGCGCGCCGCGGTGCCGCTCCCCTCGTCCGCCGAGAAGGCCGCCCCGATCGAGCTGCTCCTCGCCGGCGACGCCGAGCGTCCGGCCCGGGTCGCGCTCAGCTACGCGCCCGAGTCCGGCCCGGCGTTTGCGACGGTCGTCGTGCCGGTCGGCGCCGGCGGCACGCGCGTCCTCTCCGACGTCCTCTCGTACTTCACCGACGCACCTGCCGGCGGCTCGCTGCGCGTGACCGCGCTGGACGGCGTGGGCGTGCGGCTCGCCGCGCGCCAGGTCGCCGCGCAGGGACCGGGCCGCGCGCTGCCGGTGCTCGACGAGTCGGCGCGCGGCGGCGCGATCCCGTTCCTGCGGAGCTCGGCACGGCTCGGCCTGGTGGAGACCGCCGGCGCCGCGGCACGGGCGCGGGTCTCGCTCCTGGCGCTCGATGGGACGCTTCTGGGAACCGAAGAGGTGACGCTCCGCGCGGGCGGTACCCTGGAGTGGAGCGGCGTCCCGACGGTCGCCGGCGCAGCCGAAAGAGACGAGTCGACGGTCCTCGTCGAGGCGCTCGACGGCAGCCTGGCCGGCTGGGTCCAGTAGCCGCTCTGTTCGATCGCGTTCCGGTTTGAGGCATCATCCGGCCTCCTCATGAACGTGCCCTACGCGGTGAAGCGGCTGAGCCTCGCCTTCGCGCTGATCGCCGGCGCATCAACGGTCCTGCTGCTCTCCGACACCGCCCGCGCGCCCCAGGCCACCCGGAAGTCCCGGCGGGTGGCCCTCTTCCAATTCGCCCCTCACCCGCTCCTCGACGAGTACATGGACGGCGTGCGGGCCGGGCTCGCCGAGCACGGCTACCGGGCGCCCGACTCGCGCATCCAGCGCTTCACCGCCGACGCCGACCTGAGCGTCGCCAACGCGATCGCCAAGGAGCTGTCCGGCGGCGGCTGGGACATGGTGGTCACCGCGACGACGCCGCTGCTGCAGGCGATGGCGCGCGCCAACAACCGCGGCAAGGTGATCCACGTCTTCGGCCTGGTCACCGACCCCTTCGTGGCCGGCGTCGGTCTCGACAAGCGCAAGCCGCAGAAGCACCCGCCTCACCTCATCGGCAACGGCTCCTTCAATCCGGTGGCCGACACGTTCCAGCTGGCCCGCGAGCTGAACCCGTCGCTGAAGACGGTCGGCACCGTCTGGAACAGCGCCGAGGCCAACTCCGAGGCCCAGATCGCGGTGGCCCGGGAGGTCTGCGAGCGCCTCGATCTCGTCCTGATCGAGGCCAACGCCGACAGCTCGACGGCGGTCCTCGAGGCCGCCGCCTCGCTCCTGCCGAAGGGGGTCGAGGCCATCTGGGTTCCCGGAGACAACGTCGCCATGAACGCGATCGGCGCGATCATCAACGTCGGACGCCGCGGCAAGGTGCCGGTCTTTGCCAGCGTCTCCGGCACGGTGCGCAGCGGCACCCTCTTCGACGTCGGTCCCGACCACCACGAGCTGGGCCGGATCAACGGCGAGCTGGCCGGGCGCATCCTGGGCGGCGAGGTGGACCCGGCCGGGCTGCCGATCCAGGACGTCATGCCCAAGCAGGTCCTGCTGAACCCTTCGGCGCTCGAGGGTCTGCGCGGCGGCTGGCGCATCCCGGAGGCGGTGCTGGCGAAGGCCGACGGCATCTGGGAGGCGGGCGGCCTGAAGAGCCGCGCCAAGAAGCCAGGGCCGCGCAAGACCTGGCGCATCCGGTTGATCCACTTTTCCGACGCGCCGTTCTCCGAGGACGCGCAGCTCGGCATGCTGGAGGGCTTCCAGGAGAGCGGCCTGGTGGCCGAGCGCGATTACGAGATCACGATCCGCTCGGCGCAGGGGGACGTGGCCACCCTGAACGGCCTCTTCCAGTCGGCCGAGAGCGAGCGCATCGACCTGCTGATGACGACCTCCACGCCGACGCTGCAGATCGCGGTGCAGCGCATCAAGAAGATCCCGGTCGTCTTCAACGTGGTGGCCGACCCCATCCTGGCCGGTGCCGGCAAGAGCTACCAGGACCACCTTCCCAACATCACCGGCATCGCCACCACCGGCGACTACGGGCGCCTGGTGTCGATGGTGCGCGCCTGCCTTCCCGGCGCCAAGCGGGTCGGCACGCTCTTCGCGCCCGCCGAGATCAACATGGTCTTCAACAACGAGCAGGTCCGGATGGAGTGCCAGAAGCGGGGCCTGGAGCTGATCTCGTTGCCGGTGGACACCTCCAGCGAGGTCGCCAACGCCGCGCAGGCGCTGGTCGGCAAGGACATCGACGCGGTCCTGCAGATCCCCGGCAACCTCACCGCGTCGGCGTTCGCCAGCATCTCCCAGGCGGCCACCCGCGCGCGCATGCCGCTCTTCAGCTTCGTCGGCAAGGACGCCCGCATGGGCTCGGTGCTCACCGTCTCGCGCGACTACGAGCAGGCCGGCCGCGACGGCGCCGAGGTCGTGGTGCGCATCATGCGCGGCGAGGACCCCGCCAAGATCCCGTTCCAGCTCGTCAGCAAGTCGAACCTCACCGTGAACCTCCCGGTGGCCGCCAAGCTCGGCATCAGCATCCCCGAGCGCATCAAGGCCGAGGCCGTGGAGATCATCCGATGATCCGCATCAAATGATGGAGATCGAGGAACGCCAGGCCGGCGACGTCCTGGAGCTGCGGATCTCCGGGCGCCTCGACGCCACCTGGGCCGAGCACCTCGACGCGCTCGTCGCGCAGGCGGTGCGGCGCGGCTCGCTGCGCATCGCCGCCGACCTCACCGGCGTCTCCTACATCTCGTCGGCCGGCATCGGCATCCTGGTGAAGGCCTACCAGGAGCTCGGGACGCTGCAAGGTGCGTTCTGGATCGCCAAGTACTCCGACGCGGTGGCCAGGATCCTGGACGTCGTCGGCCTGCTGGCGACGCTCACCGCGCCTCCGGAGACGGCGGCGCCCCACGGCCGCACGGTGGAGACCGAGAGCGCCTCGCTCCGGGTGACCGAGCTCGTCCCGCTGGCGCCGATGCGCGGACGGCGGCACGGGCGCCCCGAGCTCCTCGACGGCTGCCGCTTCGAGGCGGGCGACGCCGAGCGCGTCTCGCTGGCGGACCTGGCGCTCCTCGTCGGCGTCGGCGCGTTCGGCGACAGCTTCCAGGAGGCGCGCGCGCGCTGCGGCGAGCTGCTGGCGGTGGGCGGGTCGGCGGTCTACCTGCCGACCGACGGCAGCGGCGTGCCGGACTTCCTGCTGGCGGCGGGCGGCTTCGTGCCCGAGGTCGAGCTCCTCTACGGCCTCTCGGCCGCCGGGCCGTTTCCCCTGGCCGCCATGTTCGAGTCCAGGAAGGGGCTCTCGGTTCCGCTGCACGAGCTGGCCGAGGCCGCCCTGACGCTGGTGGGCAGCGGGCCGGCGGCCCTGGTCGTCGTCGGGGAGCCCTCGGCGCTGGTGGGCGCGGCGCTGCGCCGCTCGCCCGGGGCGGGGCCGGCGGCCGGCGCGCCGTTCGGCTTCCCGGAGATGCGGCGCTGGATCTCGCTGACCTCGGAGAGCGGCGGCGCCCGGCGCGCGCTGCTGGCCTGCGGGGTCGTGGCGCGCGAGGCGGAGGCGGCGAACCTTTTGCCTTTCCTGCGCCCTATGGAGGCGGGGACCGGCGTGCTGGCGCACCTCCACGGCGCCGGCTTCTCGGTGCGACAGTCGGCGCAGCGCACGCACGAGCTCTCCGCCGCCGTCCAAGGGCTCTTCGAAGGCGGCACGGTGCGCAGCGTGCTGCACCTCCTGGCCGACGAGCGCGAGGGGGAGACCGAGCTGCTGCGGGGCACGCTCTGGTGCGGCCCGCTGGAGATGCAGGGATGACGCTCCTCGTCGGCTCCTTCAGCATCGGCCTCATCCTGGCGGTGCTGGCGCTCGGCGTGCTGATGAGCTTCCGCGTGCTGCGGGTGGCCGACATCACGGTGGAGGGCTCGATCACGCTCGGCGCGTCGGTGGCCGGCATCCTCCTGGTGAAGCGCGTCGACCCCTGGCTGACGACCGGCTGCGCCCTGCTGGCGGGCGCGCTGGCCGGCATGGTCACCGGCGTCCTGCACACCCGCTTCAAGATCAACGCGCTGCTCGCCGGCATCCTGGTGATGACCGCGCTCTACTCGGTGAACCTGCACGTCCTCGGCCGGAGCAACCTGGCGCTGCTGAACGAGACCACGCTGGCCACCCGGGCCGAGGCGGTGGGACGGAGCCTGCTGGGCGCCGAGAGCGTGGCGATCGCCGGCCGCGAGGTGGGCGCCCGCGACCTCTCGATGATGGTCTTCTCGCTCGGCCTGGTGATGCTGGTCGCGCTGGTGCTCTACGTCTTCCTGAAGACCGAGCTCGGCACCGCGCTGCGGGCCGCCGGCGACAACCCGGACATGGTGCGGGCGCTGGGGGTGGACGTCGACACCATGGTGATCCTCGGGCTGGCGATCTCCAACGGCCTGGTGGCGATGTCGGGGGCGCTGCTGGCGCAGTACCAGGGATTCGCCGACGTGCAGATGGGGATCGGCATGGTCGTCTGGGGGCTGGCCAGCGTCATCATCGGCCAGACGCTGGTCGGGAGCGATCACGTGGGACTGGCGCTCACCGGCGCGATCCTCGGCTCGGTGCTGTTCCGGCTGCTGGTGGCGATCGCGCTGCGCTGGGGGCTCAACCCGAACGACCTCAAGCTGGTGACCGCGCTCTTCGTGCTGGCGGCGCTGGTGCTGCCGCCGTTCCTGGCCCGCGCCCGGAGGAAGGCCTGATGCTCTCGGTGCGGGCGGCGCGGAAGACGTTCCACGAGGGCACGCCGAACGAGGTGCGCGCGCTGGACGGCGTCGACCTGGAGCTCCCGGAGAGCTCCTTCGTGGTCGTCATCGGCACCAACGGCTCCGGCAAGTCGACGCTCCTGAACGCGGTGGCCGGCAGCATCCCCCTGGACTCCGGCTCGGTCCTGCTGGACGGCCGCGATGTGACCCGCTGGCGCGAGCACCGCCGCGCGTCCATGGTGGGGCGCGTCTTCCAGAATCCCTTCACCGGCACGGCGCCGGGGATGACCCTGGCCGAGAACCTGGCGCTGGCGACGCGGCGCGGCATGGGGCGCGGCCTGGGTTGGTGCCTGAAGCGCTCGCTGCACGCGCAGATGGTCGAGCGGGTCCGCTCGCTGGGGATGGGCCTCGAGGAGCGGCTGGACACGCCCATCGGGACGCTGTCGGGTGGGCAGCGACAGGCGTTGACGCTGCTGATGGCCACCTGGATCCGCCCCAAGCTCCTGCTGCTCGACGAGCACACCGCGGCTCTCGATCCCAAGACCGCGGATCAGGTGCTGCGGCTGACGCACTCGGTCGTCGAGGCGCAGCGCCTCACCACGCTGATGGTCACGCACTCGATGACCCAGGCGGTCAGCCTCGGCGACCGGCTGGTGATGATGGCGCGCGGCCGCGTGCTCCACGACTTCCAGGGCGCCGACAAGAGCCGGCTGCGCGCCGACGACCTGCTGGCGCGATTCGAGGAGCTGCGGCGCGAGGAGCGCCTCGACGAGACCACCGCCGATTCCCTGCGCCAGAGATACCTTTAGAAGCCGGGCCGAGGCAGCAGCGGGACGTTAGCCGGCGCCCAGAGAGTGCGCGAGGAGGCCCACAACTCAGTGACTCCCACGGACCAGGGGGTTTGGGGGGGCGGCCCAGGAGCCCCCCCAATTCATGGCTGGCTTGGTCTCGCTGCTACCTCGGCCCCGCCCCAATCCGCGTGCCCGGTGGTGCGACGAACCTGCCGCTCATGCTCATCGCCGTCTCGGCGTCGTCGCGCAGGCGTTCCAGCGTGCCGGCGTTGCCGCCCCGCCAGCTGCGCAGCCAACGCGGCACGGCATCCACCAGGATCAGGACCGCGCAGCCCATCATCACCGCGGTGAGCACCGCGTCCAGGAGCCCGTTGAAGGACTCGGTGCGCGTCCGGGCGGTGCGCCAGAGCGGCAGGAAGATGTCGCGGATCGAGAGAAAGCCGCCGGTCAGCGTGGTGATGCCGAGGAACGCCAGCGGCCCGAGCGTGACCCAGGCGTAGCGCGCCTTCCCCTCGTTGACCAGCACGGTGGTGCCCACGGTGAGCGCCACCACCGCCAGCAGCTGGTTGGCGACGCCGAACATCGGCCAGAGCCTCTGGATGGTGCCGGTGTAGATGAAGTAGGACCAGCCGGCGACCACCAGGAGGCTGGAGACGACCGTGCCCGGCATCCACTCGGTGCGCCCCCAGGCCGGCCGGAGGCGCCCGGCGAACTCCTGCACCAGGAAGCGCGCGATGCGGGTGCCGGTGTCGATGGTGGTGAGGACGAAAAGCGCCTCGAACATGATGACGAAGTGGTAGAGGTACCCCATCAGCGCCCTCAGGCCGGGCAGGTCGCCGACGATCTGGGTGATACCGACCGCCAGCGACACGCCGCCGCCGGTGCGCGCCGAGAGACGCGGCTCGCCTACCAGCGCCGCCAGCTCCGACAGCCGTCCCGGGCCGAGGTCCATGCGGGTGATCAGCGACTGGAAGAGCTCGGGGCGCAGGTTGATCTCGTAGTAGTCGCGGGGCGTCAGGGCGCAGGCGGCCACCAGCGCGGTCACGCCGACCAGGCTCTCCATCAGCATCGCCCCGTAGCCGATCGGGCGGGCGTGGGTCTCGCGGTCGATCATCTTCGGCGTGGTCCCGGACGAGACCAGCGCGTGGAAGCCGGAGATCGCGCCGCAGGCGATGGTGATGAAGACGAACGGGAAGAGCGGCCCCTTCACGATCGGCCCGCCCCCCGACACGAAGGCCGAGAACGCCGGCACCTTGATCTCCGGCCGCACCAAGAGCACGGTCGCGACGATCAGCGCGATCGTGCCGACCTTCATGTAGCTGGAGAGGTAATCGCGCGGGCAGAGCAGCAGCCAGACCGGCAGCACCGACGCGCAGAAGCCGTAAACGGCGATCGACGTGGTGATCGTGTTGCGCGACAGCGTGAAGGCGCCGGCCAGCGCCTCCAGCGGCATGCCCGGCTGCAGCCAGCCACCCAGGAAGACCGCCACGATCAGCATCGTCACGCCGATGGCCGAGGCCTCCCCCACCCGCCCCGGGCGGAGGCGGTAGAGGTAGAGGCCCATGAAGAGCGCGATCGGGATCGAGGCGGCGATCGCGAACGTGCCCCAGGGGCTCTCGGCCAGCGCGTTCACCACCACGAAGCCGAGCACCGCCAGCGCCACGACGACGATGAAGAGGATGGCGATCATGGTGACGATGCCCGAGACGCCGCTGATCTCCTCGCGCGCGATCTGCGCCAGCGAGCGGCCGCGGCGGCGGAGCGACGCGGTCAGGATGATGAAGTCCTGCACCGCGCCGCCCAGGCAGACGCCGAAGACCAGCCAGAGGAGCCCGGGCAGGTAGCCGAACTGCGCCGCCAGCACCGGTCCGATCAGCGGGCCGGCGCCGGAGATGGCCGCGAAGTGATGCCCCCAGAGGACCCACTTGTGGGTCGGGTGGTAGTTGTGGCCGTCGTTGAAGCGGTGCGCCGGGGTGGGTATCGCCGGCGAGAGCGCCAGCACCTTGGTCGCCAGGAACGCGCTGTAGTAGCGGTAGAAGAGGGCGTAGACGCCCAGCGCTCCCAGGATCAGCCAGAACGCATTCATCGGCGCGGCATTATCGCCGCCGCCTCACCTCACCAGGTGACGCCCTTGTCCTTGCCCTTCTTCTTCACGAAGTCGCCGGCCGGCACCTCGAACGGCAGCTTGACGTCGACATCCTTGTTGAAGATCTCCAGCTTGTAGCGCCCGGGCGGGAACGAAGCGGCGTCATCGGGAGCGTGGAAGAAGAGAAGCCCCTCGCCGATGCGGTAGCGGTCCACGGTGAACTCGTCGAGCGTGATCTGCTCGCCGGGCACGGCGAAGAAGCCGATCCGCTCCACCCTGTTGCCGCTGATGAAGTAACCCTCCAGCGGATCGCTGGCGATCGAGATCTCCTGCAGCATGCGCCGGATGTCGCGGATGCCCTCGGACATCTGCTTCTGCGAAGGCAGCGACATGCGGGTGCCGTTCGGCAGCACCAGCGCCACGTCCTCGCGGTGTACCGTGACCGGCTTGTTGCCGGCGGCCGAGACGTGGAGCTGAAACGCGATCCAGGGCTTGTCGAGGTGCTGGTTGGCGTGGCGGAAGCCCACCACGACCTGCACGACCTCGTCCTTGTACTGGACCACCGTCTTGCCGAGCCGCCGGACGACGTCGTCCTGCGCCAGGAGAGTCGCCGGCAGGAGCGCCAGCCCCAGAGCCGTTGAGAAAACGCGACGCATTGAGGACCTCCGATCTCGAGGAAGCATATCGGGTACCACGCCGGCGTCCCCACAAAAGGAAAACGGCCCCGGGAGGAGCGGGGCCGTCTTCGATGGTCAGTCGCAGGGGCGTCAAGGCACGCCACGCCTGGCCAGGGGGCTCGGGGGGGCGGACTCGGAGCCCCCCCGATTCATTTACGGTGCCGGCTGGCCGGCGATCAGGATCGCGTCGCCGGTCTTGTTGTCGACCAGGGAGGCGTAGGAAGCGATCGCCGAGGTGCCGGACACCTGGTCGAGCACCACGGTGACGTTGCTGGTGTCCCCCTGGATCCCTTCGAAGAGGAATCCGCTGTTGAGCTGGGTGAAGCTGGCCGCCTCGTTCAGGCTGATGGAGGTGGTGCGGACCAGCGTGCCCTGCTCGTCGTACACGTTCACGGTCCCCTGGGCGTAGGCACCGGGCGCCTGGCTGGTGAGGAAGAAGGCCACGTTGCTGCGGAACGCCTCGGTGTTCGAGAGCCCGGTCATGACCAGGCGGCGGTTGGAGATGGTGATCGCCGCGCCGTCCAGCTGCGTGTAGCCGGGCACCTGGAAGCCGACCGGGCCGCTGGCGGCGTTGTTGTAGGTGAGGCCGAGGACCAGCAGCGGGTCCTGGTTGCTCTCGTAGGCGACCGGGCTGACGTCCAGGTAGGAGTTCGCGTAGTTCGTGGCCTCGAAGTCCGGCCCCTGCGGCAGCCAGCTCTTCACGAAGTCGACGTAGGTGATCTGCTCGCCGGCGCGCAGCGTCAGCTCGCGGGAGGCGGTCTGCTGCGGGCTCGGAGCCTGCCCCGGCGGGAACGCCTGGTAGGTGTAGCGCACCGAGATCTTGCGGGTGCTCTGCGACGGGTTGAAGAGCACCACGTCGCTCATGAAGAACGTGCCGTTGCGGCCGGAGGTCCGGACGATGCCGGGCAGCCTGTAGATGTTGTTGGGCCGCGAGGAGGGGGCCACCACGATCGGATCCGAGGAGCGCTCGTCGATGACGGTCGCGTAGGGGAAGACCGCGGTGCCGGAGAGGAGGTTCACCTTGACGTAGAAGGCGTCCTTGGGGAACGAGTAGCGGGCGCCCACCGGCGACGACAGCGCGCGGTTGATCTGGGTGACGCCGTAGGGCGAGAGGGTGACCTCGGCCACCTGGCCGAGCTGGTTGCCGAACGAGTCGTAGAAGCGGAGCTCGGCGTCGGCGTAGTCGGCGCGCAGGTTGGCCACCGTGATGTTGGTGCGGTAGAGGCCCGGCACCTCGCGCAGGCCGATGAGCGTGTTCGAAGCCGAGCTGGCCTGCTGGTGCACGCCGGCGGACACCGGAACCGCGGGCACGGTGAGGCCGTAGGTGCCGTCGTCGGCGCCGCTGTTGAAGGTGCGGCCGTTGATGACCGGGGCCAGGCTGAGGTCGTTGCCGCGGATCAGGATCGCGCCGAAGTTCCCCTTCTCGAGGTTGAAGGGCGGGCTGTTCAGCACGTTCCGATAGGTGGCGGTGCTCAGCGGCTGGATGGCGAGGTCGTACCAGACCAGCATGCTCGCGTCGGAGACGCCCTGGCGGCCGTCCAGGAAAGCCATCGAGAGGCTGATGACGCGCTCCGGGTCGGGATTGAAGATGGAGAGGTTGGACTTCCAGAGCGTGCCGCCGGCGCCGTCCACGAACGCCATGCCCGCCACCAGCCACTGCGGGGCGTCGGCGCTGAACTGCACGTTCAGGATCATCGGCGAGCTCGCCGAGGAGACGCCGGCGCGCTGCACGGTCAGCGTGGCCTGGTAGGCGCCCGGGCGCATGTAGACGTGCTCGACGGCGGCACCGGTGCCGGACTCGCCGTCGCCGAAGTTCCACTGGTATTCGTCGGCCACCTCGGCCGAGGTGAAGCGCAGCGGCTTGTTGAGCAGCACCGACTGCGCGTCGAGCGGCGAGTTGTCGCTGTAGCGCACCGCGAAGGACCCGCTGAGCGGGGCGCTGCCGCTGACGGCCAGGGCGTAGGCCTTGGTGGAGGCGCCGGCGGTCAGCTTGACGGTGAAGATGCGGTCGGTGGGCGTGGAGTAGGTGTGGATCGCCGGGCTTCCGGTCGAGCTCGTTCCGTCACCGAACTCCCACACGAAGGGAGCCGAGCCGCTGGTGGCAACGAACGTCAGCGTCTGACCGCTGGCGGCGCGGAAGCCGAAGAGCGGGTCGAACGCCACCGGCGTGCCGGCGTTGGCGTCCTGGATCGTGAAGTCGACGTCGTTGGCCGGCGGGATCACCGGCGTGGACGTGGGCGCCTGCGGGGTGGGCGGCGGCGGGATCGGCGTCGAGGTCGGCTCGTTCGGCACCGGGGTCCGCGTGGGCGTCCGGGTCGCGGTGCTTCCCGGAGGCGCCGGCGTGAAGGTGGCGGTCGGAGGCGCCGGCGTGAAGGTGGCGGTCGGCGGGGCCGGCGTGCGGGTCGCCGTCGGCGGAACCGGAGTGGCCGTGCGGGTCGGGGTGTCGGTCGGCTGGTTCGGCAGCGGAGTGCGCGTGGCCGTCGGCGGCACCGGGGTGTTCGTCGGGACCGGGGTGTTGGTCCGCGTCGGGGTGTGGGTCGGCGTGTCGGTGGGCTGGTTGGGCTTCGGGGTGTTCGTCGCCGTCGGCGGGACCGGGGTGTTGGTCGGCGGGACCGGGGTGTTGGTCCTGGTCGGCGTCAGCGTCGGCGGGACCGGGGTGCTGGTCGCCGGGACCGGGGTGTTGGTTGCCGTCGGCGGAACCGGAGTGTTCGTCCTGGTCGGCGTCAGCGTCGGCGGGACCGGGGTGTTCGTGGGCGGAACCGGGGTGGCCGTGCGCGTCGGGGTGTTCGTAGCCGGGACCGGGGTGTTCGTGGGCGGAACCGGGGTGGCCGTGCGCGTCGGGGTGCTCGTCGCAGGGCCCGCCACGGGGGTCGGGGTGAACGTGCGGGTGGCCGTGGCCAGGAAGATCTGCGCCGTTGCCGGAGCCGTTCCGAGTAGCAGAGCGCAAATCGCGATCAGGTAAGCCCCTGTCGGCATGACACGTCTCGTTTTCATTTCCCTACCCGCCATGTTCCTCGGCTGTGCAGTAAGCATACGGCCAACCGGATTGGTCCAAGTCTAGTCGATTGAGGTCCCAAGTCGAGTTCCACTACGCCTAACAGCGCAATCGCGGTGCCAGTGAGCCGCACGCTGCTGGAATTCGAGCTTCTGGACATCGTGGGTAAAGGTAGCCGCGCCTCCCCCGCCACACCATCGCGGGGCGTACGAATGTGGTGTCGTAGCCCCCGGAGCCGCCGTGTCGTACGTCCTGGGACACGCGGTCTTGGTCTAGCTCTACCTAGCCCAAACGGACCCGGGACTAGACCTCGCCCGTGCGCCACGTCACGCGATCGGCGTGGCCGCCCCAGGAGGACCCGGGCCGATGGGGCTCGGGGCGTGTGTCCGGCACGCCTCGCGACACACCTCAGGACACGGGCAAGCGCACTAGAATCCCCTCACTCGAGCGGCATGCAGCGGTACGAGCTCAAGCGGCACGTGTCCCGCCGGCTGCGCTGGGGCCGGCGCGTCGGTCCCGCCCAGCCGGAGCGTGAGCTCTCCCTCTCGGTGCTCCTCCATGCCAAGGACGAGGACGCGCTCGAGGAGGCCCTGCGCGCGGTCAGCACGCCCGGCGGCGCGGAGTACGGCCGTTACCTGCGGGCCGAGGAGGTGCGCCATCTGATCGCCCCCGGCTACCAGGACCTGGACGCCGTGGTGGCGTGGCTGACCGGCAGCGGTCTGACCGTCGACGCCGTGGCCGGCGCGCGGACGGTGGTTCGTGCCAGGGGGAGCGCCGAGGCGGTCAGCCGGGCGCTGGAGGTGCCGCTGGCGATCTACCGCTTCCCCGGCCTGCGGCGCACGCGTTTCGCGGCCGAGGCGAACCCCAAGGTGCCCGCCGCGCTGGCGCCGCTGGTGCGCGGCATCGCCGGGCTCAACGACCTGCCGGCGGCGCGGCGGATCCCGGCCATCCCCGCGCCGAAGCGCAGCCGGGTTGCCCGGCGCGGGCCGATCGACGCGCGCGGGCCAGGCGGCGGCTACACGCCCGACGTCATCCGACGCGCTTACGCCGCCGGCGGCGGCGGCACCGGCGAGCGGATCGCCATCCTGCAGTTCGGCGGCGGCTTCTCGGCTCGCGACTTCGGGACGTTCTGCGCGCAGTACGGCCTGCCCGACGGCGCGGTCTCGGAGGTCTCGGTCTCCGGCGGGCGCAACGACTACCGCGGCAAGACCGGCGACGGCGACGTGGAGGTGGCGCTCGACGCCGATTGGGTCCGCGCCGCCGCGCCCGAGGCGGCGATCGACCTCTTCTGGGTGCCGAACGAGGACCGCGGCTGGGTGGATTTCCTGAGCGCGCTGCTGGACCGCCCGGAGGCGCTGCGCCCGAGTGCGGTCTCGATCTCCTGGGGGTTCCCCGAAGACGGGTTCTCGACGTCCCGCCGCTACGACCAGACGCGCCAGCTCTTCCAGGCGGCCGGCCTCCTGGGCATCTCGTTCCTCAGCGCCTCCGGCGACTGGGGCGCGTCCGACGAGGTGCCGGGCACGGAGTGGTTCGACGGGCAGCGGCACGTCGACTTCCCCAGCGTGGTGCCGGAGGTGACCGGAGTCGGCGGCACGCGCCTGGTCCCGACGGCGACCGGCTTCGCCGAGGCCGCCTGGAACGACGGCGAGGAGGGGGGGGCCACCGGCGGCGGTTTCTCGCGCTTCGTGCGCGTGCCCGCCTGGCAGGAGGCGGCGCTCGGCAAGCGAGCGGGCGTGACCGGACGCGGCGTGCCCGACGTCGCGGCCGTCGCCTCTCCCGACCCCGGACTCTCCATCCACGTCCACGGCGCCTGGGGCGCGGCGGGCGGCACCAGCGTGGCCGCGCCGATCTGGGCCGGCTTCGTCGCGCAGCTCAACCAGGCGCGTCGCGCGGCGGGACGCGCCCGCCTGGGCGCCGCGAACCCGGCCCTCTACGCCGCCGCGCGCGACCGGCGCCGGCCGTTCCGCGACATCGCGCGCGGGGACAACAGCTACGCCGGCGTGAAGGGGTTCTCTGCCGAGGAGGGCTGGGACGCGGCGACCGGGCTCGGCTCTCCCGACGTTACGACGCTGGCCAAGGTCCTCTAACCCAGCGCCAGGCGCCCGACCGCGAGCACCCTCCGGCCTCGCGTCTCCTGCACGAAGACCACCGCCGAGAGCGCCTCGAGCCTCCAGCCTTCCTCCACCGCGACCACCGCGCGGTGCTCGAAGGACCCGTCGGAGCCGACGACGCCCAGCTTCACGATCGCGCGCGCCACGCCGGTGTGCGCCAGCCGCCGGCCGGCGTTCTCGCCGCGGCGCACGTCGGTCGAGAGCGCGTCCTCGGTGACGACCAGCAGCACGTCTCCGGCGCCGGCGCCGCGCGGCAGCGTCACCCTCACGCCGATCGGCACGCCTCCCGGCGAAAGCCGGTCGCGGGTGAGCACGACCTGCCCCTTCGGCAGCCGCGCCGCCTCGGCGATCGCCGAGCGCGCCTTGGCCGAGTCGCTGCCGACGAGCTCGGCGGCGCCGTCCACCACCATCTGCGGCGTGTAAACGCGCGGCGTGCCGAAGAAGCGCGAGCCGGAGAAGAAGCTCGCGTAGGCGCTCTGCCGCTCGGTGGCCTGGGCCGACGAGAACGGGTCGGTCCAGCCGAGACGGTTCCAGTAGTCGACGTGCAGCGAGACCGGAACGACCTCCGCGCCCGGCACCGGCTGCCGGGCCACCAGCTCGGCCAGCTCGCGGTCCGCCGGCGGGCAGCTCGAGCAGCCCTCGGACGTGAAGAGCTCGACCAAGACCGGCACGCGTGCAGCGACCGGCACGAGCGGCGGCGCGGAAGGCGTGGCGGCGGATGCCAGGAGGAGGGCGCAGCCTAGAGCGAGGCGAGGCATGCCGGTAGATGACGCGCCACGCCGCGTTTATGCCTCGTCCGGCGCGTTCCCCTCCGCGGCGGCGTACATCGCGTCGATGAGGTTGCCGTACTTGCGGTCGATCACCCGCCGCTTCACCTTGAGGGTCGGCGTCAGCTCGCCCCCCTCGATCGAGAAGTCGCTGGGCAGCAGCGCGAACGCCTTGATGCGCCGCTCCGAGGGCTCGTCGCCGTTCACGATGTCGAGGAGCTGCTGGAAGAGCGCGCGCACCTTGGGGTTCCGCACCAGGTCCTCCTGCGAGCGGTACTCGATGCGGTTCTCCATGGCCCAGCTCTCCACGCGCTCGAAGCTCGGGACGATCAGCGCCGACAGGAACTTCCGGCGGTCGCCGATGAGCACCGCCGAGGCCACGTAGCGCGTCATCTTCAGCGCGGCCTCGATCGGTGCCGGCGCGATGTTCTTGCCGTAGGCGTTGACCAGGATCTCCTTCTTGCGGTCGGTGAGGGTGAGGAAGCCGTCGGAGTCGAAGAACCCGACGTCACCGGTGTGGAACCAGCCGTCGGCGTCGAACACCTTGGACGTCTCCTCCGGCTTCTTCCAGTAGCCTTCCATGATGTTCGGCCCCTTGGCGATGACCTCGCCGTCCGCGGCCACCTTCACCTGCACGCCCGGCACCGGCTTGCCGACCGAGCCGAGCCGGAACGCGTTGGGACGGTTGCAGCTGAGGACCGGGCTCGTCTCGGTGAGACCGTAACCCTCGAAGATCTTCACGCCGGCGCCCCAGAAGAACTCGGCGACGTCGCGCGCCAGCGGCGCGCCGCCGGAGATGGCGAAGAGGAAGCGGCCGCCCAGGCGCGCCTTGATCTTCGAGAAGACCAGCTTGTCGGCGAGCTTGTACTTGAACTCCAGACCGCCCGGCACCGGCCGGCGGCGCTCCAGGTGCTTGAGCCGCTCCTTGCCGACCTTCACGCCCCACTCGAAGATCTTGCGGCGCAGCGGCGGCGCCTTCTCCACGTTGGCGTTGACGCGCGCCAGCATCTTCTCGTAGACGCGCGGCACCGCCGCGAAGACGTGGGGCTTCACCTCGGCGAAGTTCTCGGTCAGCTTGTCGATCGACTCGGCGTAGGCGATCGTGACCCTCCGCCCGAAGTAGAGGTAGTCGACCATCCGCTCGAAGACGTGTGACAGCGGCAGGAACGAGAGCGCCACCATCGACTCGTTCACGTCGAACAGGCTGCCGGCGGCGGTGACGTTGGAGACGAAGTTGCCGTGGGAGAGCACCGCCCCCTTCGGCTCTCCGGTCGTCCCCGAGGTGTAGATGATGGTCGCGAAGTCGTCGGGGTCGACCGAGCTCACCCGCTCGTCCCACTCCCGCGGGTTGGCCGCCAGCAGCTGCTGGCCGCGGTGGACCACGCTCTCGAAGGAGGAGACGTGCTGGGCGTTCGGGATCGGGCCCTCGGCCAGCACGACCTCTTTCAGCGCCGTGCAGCGGTCGCGCACCTCCATGACCTTGTGCAGCTCGGCCTCGTTGGAGACGACGCACACCTTGGCCTCGGAGTCCTTCAGGATGTACTCCACCTGCGGAGCCAGGTAGGTCGTGTAGATCGGGACGGTCATCCCCCCGAGCGCCAGCGTCGCGAAGTCGGTCATCGGCCATTCCGGCCGGTTCTCGGAGAGGATGGCGACGCGCTCGCCGCGATCCACCCCGAGAGAGGCGAGCCCGAGCGCGAAGGCCTTGGTCCTGGCGGCGAAGTCGTCGGCAGAGATCGGGACCCAGGCGCCCTTCACCTTGGAGACGAGGAGGTCCTTCTTGCCGCTCCCCGCGGCGATGTCGAAGTAGTCGATCAGCGTCCGGGCGTCCCGCGCTTCGGCCATCGTCAATCCTCCGCACGCCGAGTTTAGCCGGGGCAGCCGTCCAAGGAGTTGGATCGTGGACCGCTGCCCTTTTCCTGGACTGGATCGAAACACCATGGAGCCGCCGCACGTAACACGATCGGGTCCATGGCGCGACAGGAAGAGCCGGCCGTCTTGCCCGAGCGCGAGCACTACGACGCGCGAAGGCGAGGGGAGTCGCGGCTGCTGTCGGACGTGCAGCACGGGGTGGCGCGCATCCTGGCGCGCTCGGGCGACGTCGCCGCCTCCTCCGCCGAGCTGCTGCAGCTCCTGGGCAACACTCTGGGCTGGGAGCTGGGCGAGGTCTGGCTGGCCGGCCCGCAGGGGCTCCTCACGCGCTCGGCCTGGTGGGTGGCGGCCGGCGTCCCGGGTGAGAGCTTCGCCGCGATCCGCGGCACCCCGGAGTACGCCTACGGCGAGGACGTGCTCAGCGCGCTCTGGATGTCGCACGGGACCTTCGACGGATCTCCAGCCGCGCCCGGGCCGTTCGACCGCGAGGTCCTGACCCGAGCCGCGTCGGCAGCCGGACTGACCACCGACGGGAGCCTCTCCACCATGGGCTTCCCCATCGCCACCGGCGACCGGGTCATCGGAGCGGCCCTGCTGCTCTCGCGCGATCGCAAGGAGGCCGCCTTCCCGGCGCTGCTGCAGGTGCTGACCGAGGCCGGCGGGCAGCTCGGCCAGCTGGTGGCGCGGCGCTGGGCCGAAGAGGCGCTGGAGAAGGAGCGCCTCTTCCTGCGCGAGCTGCTGGACACGCTGTCCGAAGGGATCATGGCCTGCGACGCCGAGGGACGCGTGACGCTGCTGAACCGCGCGGCACGCGCGCTGCACGCCGAGGGCAGCGACTCGAAGCTCGACCTGCACCGGGCCGACGGGCGTACGCCGCTCGCCGCCTCCGAGGTCCCGATGGCGCGCGCGCTGAACGGCGAGCTCATCGAGGACCTGGAGGTCACCGTGCCCGGCGACGGGCGGGCACGCCACCTGGTGACCTTCGGGCGTCCGATCGTCACCGAGTCCGGCCAGAAGCTGGGCGCGGTGGTGGCGTACCACGACGTCACCGAGCGGCGGCTGCTGGAGCAGCAGCTCCGCCAGGCCCAGAAGATGGAGGCGCTGGGGCGCCTCGCCGGCGGCGTCGCCCACGACTTCAACAACCTCCTCACCACTGTCCTGGGCTACGCCGAGCTGCACCTCGCCGACGTCCCCAGCACCTCGCCGCTGTCGGCAGACCTGGAGGAGATCCGCAAGGCCGCCCACCGCGGCGCCGGCCTCACCAGGCAGCTCCTGGCCTTCAGCCGCCGCCTGCCGATGGAGCTCTCCAGCGTGGACGTGAACGCGCTGGTGAAGGAGATGGAGGGGATGCTCCGCCGCCTGATCGGCGAGGACATCGACCTGCGGACGCGCCTGGCGCCCGGCCTGGGACGGGTGACGGCCGACGCAGGGCAGCTCGAGCAGGTGCTCCTGAACCTGGCCGTGAACGCACGCGACGCGATGCCGGAGGGAGGCCGACTGGTCCTGGAGACGCGCTCGGTGGCGCTCGACGAGGAGGGCGCGCGCCATTACCTCGGCCTGGCGCCGGGCGACTACGTGGAGCTCGCGGTCAGCGACACCGGACACGGCATCCCCGCCGAGATCCTTCCGCGCATCTTCGAGCCGTTCTTCACCACCAAGGCCGAGGGGAAGGGGACCGGGCTCGGCCTCTCCACGGCCTACGGCATCGTGCGCCAGACCGGCGGGCTGCTCTCCGTCTACAGCGAGGTCGCCCGCGGCACCGTCTTCAAGGCGTACCTGCCGGTGGGCCAGGGCACGCGGAAGGAGCGCCAGTCGGCCGCGGCCCTGCCGGTCGCGACCGGCGACGGGGAGACGATCCTCCTGGTGGAAGATCAGTCCAGCCTGCTGCGCCTGGCCAAGGCGGTGCTGGAGAGGGCCGGCTACCGCGTGCTGGCCGCCTCCGGCGCCGCCACCGCGCTGGCGGCCGTGCAGCGGCACGGCGCGCCCATCCAGCTTCTCCTGACCGACGTCGTGCTGCCCGAGCTCAGCGGCCCGCGCCTGGCCGAGCAGCTTCGACTCAGGCAGCCGGGACTGCGGACCCTCTTCATGTCGGGCTACACCGACCTGACGCTCCTGCCCGACGACGTGCTCTCCGAGGAGGCGCACTTCCTGCAGAAGCCGTTCACGCCCACCACGCTGCTCCGCCGGGTCCGCGCGGCGATGTCATGAGGCGGTGCCTGAGGCACTTGGTCATTGTGCGGTACCTACGGCACCGCGAGGATCCGCTCCGCCAAGTCTCCGCGGACCCGATCTGCCGACGCTGTTCTAAAGCGTTGCTAGGCCCACCGAGAGCACGTCGGGAGAGGCCTTGATCCTCTCGAGCACCTCGGGCTCCGGCTCCTTGTCGAGCTGCACGCGCGCGCAGGCGGCCTGGGCGCCCTCGAAGACGACGTTCTCGGACTGCTCCACGTTGATGCCGGCCGAACGCAGCTCGCCGAAAATGTGGGCCAGCACGCCGACCCGGTCGAAGTGCCGGACGGTCAGGAGGTGCGTGGCCGGAGTCCTCTGGCTGAGGTTCACCGCGTTCGGCACCGAGCCGGTCTCCTTGTAGACCTTCACGATCCGCACGGTCTCGGCGGCGATCGCGTTCTGCGCCTGGTCCGTGGAGGCGCCCACGTGGTGGGTGCCGATGACGCCGGGGAGCCTGGCGATCGGGTCCTCGAACGCGCCGGTGCCGCCGGAGGGCTCCTTCTCGAAGACGTCCAGCGCGGCGCGGACGCCCTTCTCCTCGATCGCCCGGGCCAGCGCGGCCTGGTCGACCACCTCGCCGCGCGACGTGTTCACGAAGAGCGCTCCCGGCTTCAGCGCGCCGAAGAACGCGGCGTCGCAGAGGCCGCGCGTCTCCTTGGTGAGCGCCAGGTGCACGGTGATCACGTCGGCCGCCAGCGCCAGCGCGTGGATCGAGTCCGCGCGCCCGACCTCCATCTCCTCGGCCTTCTCCGGAGTCAGCGAGCGGCTCCAGACGAGGAGCTCCATGTCGAAGGCCCGGGCGCGGCGGATCACCTCGTTGCCGATGCTGCCGCAGCCGACGACGCCCAGCGTGCGTCCGGCCAGCCCCTTGGCCTTGCCGTACTCGGCCTTGTTCCAGACGCCGTTCCGGAGGTCGGCGGTCTGCTCGGCGATGCGCCGGTCGAGCGCCAGGATCAGTCCCCAGGCGAGCTCGGCGACCGCGATCGAGTTCTTGCCCGGGCAGTTCGAGACGGTGATCGCGCGAGCCGAGGCGGTCTTCAGGTCGATCGTGTTGACGCCGGCGCCGGCGCGCACGATGAGCGCCAGCCCGCGCGCCTTCTCCATCTCGGCGGCGGTGACCTTGGTGGAGCGCACGACCAGAACCTCGGCCGCGCTCTCGGCCAGGCGCGCGCCCAGCGCCTCCCCCTCGAGCTTCGGCTCGAAGAGGACCTCGCATCCCAGCGCCTTCAGACCGTTGAGACCCGACTCCTCGAACTTGTCGGCGACGAGGACTTTCATCTGAGGCTCCCCCACGACGGGCGACAGCCCGTCGGAACATGATTCAGAACCTGTGCACGAAGAGACCGGACCGCAGCTTCGGCTCGAACCAGGTCGACTTCGGCGGCATCGTCGCGCCGGCGTCGGCGATCGCCATCAGCTCGCCGAGCGTCGTCGAGAACATCGAGAAGGCGACCGCCCCCTTGCCGGAGTCGATGCGCTTGACGAGCTCCTCCGGGCCGCGGATACCGCCCACGAAGTCGATGCGCTTGTCGGTGCGCGGGTCGGCGATGCCCAGGATCGGCGCCAGCAGGCGGTCCTGCAGGACCGACACGTCGAGCGAGCCGATCGGATCGGAGGGATCCACGTCCTCGCGCGGGGTGAGGCCGTACCAGGCGCCGCCCAGGTACATCGAGATGTGCCCTTTGGCCGCGGGCTCCGGACTCACGCCGAGCTTCACTTCGAAGGCGCGCGCCACCTCGTTCATGAAGGCTTCGGCGTCTCGCCCGTTCAGGTCCTTCACCACGCGGTTGTAGGGGAGGATGCGCAGCTGGCTGTCGGGGAAGATCGCCGCCGGGAACCAGTTCACCGGATGCTCCGGCGCGAGGTCGGGCGTCTTCTCGCGCAGCGCGGCGCGGGCGCGCGAGGCCGAGGCGCAGCGGTGGTGCCCGTCGGCGACGTAGAGGAGCGGCACCCGCCGGAAGCGCTCCACGAAGAACTGCGCGTCGGCGGCCGGCACCACCCAGAGCGCGTGCCCCACGCCGTCCGGCGCGGTGAACTCGAACTCCGGCTCGGCCAGCGTGATCTTGGCGACCCGCGCGTCGATGTCGTCGGCGGCGCGATAGGTCAGGAAGACCGGCTCGGCGTGCGCCGACTGCGTCAGCAGGTGCCGCACGCGGTCGTTCTCCTTGTCGGGGCGCGTCTTCTCGTGCTTCTTGATGACGTCGCTGTCGTAGTCGTCGACCGAGCAGCCGGCCACCAGACCGTCCTGCTTGCGGCCGCGCCAGGTCTGGCGATAGACGAAGAGGCGGGGCGTGGCGTCCTCGGCGAGCACGCCCTCCGTGCAGAAGCGGTCGAGGTTCTGGCGCCCCTTCGCGTAGACCGCGTCGCTGTAGAGATCGGTGCCTTCGGGGAGGTCGATCTCGGGACGGCAGACGTGCAGAAAGGAGACGTCGTTGCCGTGCGCCAGCTCGCGCGCCTCGGCGGTGTCGACGACGTCGTAGGGGACGGAGGCGACCCGCGCGGCGAGCGAGGCGGGAGGGCGGAACGAGGGGAACGGTCGGATCTCGGACATGGTCGCGCAAGAGTACAGCAGGAGCCGTGTAGCGCGTGCTAACCTGTTGAAAGGAAAGGACCCTGACGAATGAAGATCTACGTCGGGAACCTCTCGTACTCCGTGGACGACGCCACGCTGCGGGCGCTGTTCGAGGCCTACGGCCCCGTACAGTCGGCGACCGTCGTGGCCGACCGCGAGTCCGGCCGCTCCAAGGGCTACGGCTTCGTGGAGATGGAGGACGCCGAGGCCGAGAAGGCGATCGAGGCCCTCAACGGCTCGTCGCACGGCGGCCGCACGATCCGCGTGAACTCCGCCAAACCTCGCGCGGGCGGCTCCCCTCGCGCCTGAACGCCGTGCCGCGGGCGGCCGCCCTTCTGGGCTGCGCGCTGCTCGGAGCGGCCGCATTCCGCGCGGCGCCTCCGCATCCGTCCGACGACCTCGTCTTCGAAGGAGGGCGCGTCGTGGACGGCACCGGCGCGCCCGCCTTCCGCGCCGACGTCGCGATCAAGGGCGACCGCATCCGCTTCGTGGGCCAGCTGCCGGAGAGGGTCAAGGCCGCGGCGCGGCGGCGCGTCGACGCGAGCGAGCTGGTGGTCGCGCCGGGCTTCATCGACCTCCTCGGCCAGTCCGAGTACTACGCGCTGGTGGACCGCCGGGCCGCCTCGAAGGTGACGCAGGGCATCACCACCGAGGTCACCGGCGAGGGCTCGTCGATCGCCCCCACGAACGAGCGGATGCTCGAGGACGCCGCCGACACCTGGAAGCGCTACGGCCTCCGCCCCGACTTCACCACGCTGGCCGGCTACTTCGCGCGCTTCGCCAGGACGCCGCCGACCATCAACCTCGGGACCTTCGTGGGACTCGGCGGGCTGCGCGACTTCGTCATGGGCCAGGCCGACCGCCGCCCCACACCGGACGAGCTGGCGCGGATGGTGAAAGAGGTGGAGAAGGCGATGGACGAGGGGGCGCTGGGCGTCTCGACCTCCCTGCAGTACGTGCCCGACATGTACAACACCACCGACGAGATCATCACGATGGCCAAGGCCGCCGCCCGCAAGGGGGGCGTCTACTTCACCCATCAGCGCTCCGAGGGGAACCAGATCGACTCCTCGCTGGACGAGGTCTTCCGGATCGCCCGTGAGGCCGCCATTCCGGCCAACATCTGGCACCTCAAGACCGCCTTCAAGCGCAACTGGGGCAGGATGCCGAAGGTGCTGGCGCGGCTCGAGGCGGCGCGGGCCGAGGGACTGGACGTCGCCGCCAACCAGTACCCGTGGACCGCCGCCCAGAACAACCTCGACGCCTGCCTGCCGCCCTGGGTGCGGGAGGGCGGGCGCGAGACGCTGCTCGCCCGCTTGAAGGACCCGGCGGTCCGCGAGCGCGCCAGGAAAGAGATGGGCGAGGACACCGACGCCTGGTCGAACCAGTGGTTCGGCGCGGGCGGCGGGTCCGGCGTGATGCTGGTCGCGGTCCTGAACCCGGAGCTCAAGAAGTGGGAAGGGAAGACGCTGGAGGAGATCGGCAGCGCGATGGGGAAAGACCCGCGCGACGCGCTGATGGACATCGTGCTGGCCGACCGCGCCGGCTCGAGCTGCATCCTCTTCATCATGAGCGAGGAGGACGTGCGTGCCGCCCTGAAGCACCGGCTGGTGGCGTTCTGCACCGACTCCCCCGCCGTCGCCGAGGACGGCATCCTCTCCGAGGAGAAGTCGCATCCTCGCGCCTGGGCCTCGACGGCGCGCATCCTGGCGACCTACGTGCGCGACGAGAAGCTGCTGCCTCTGGAGGAGGCCATTCGCAAGATGACCTCCTTCCCGGCCGCGCGCGCGCAGCTCCGTGACCGCGGGATCCTGCGCGAGGGCCTGGCCGCCGACGTGGTGGCCTTCGACCTGGCGCGCGTCGCGGCGGCCTCCACCTACACCGATCCCCTCCACTACTCGAAGGGATTCGACTACGTGGCGGTGAACGGCCGGCTGGTGGTGGACAAGGGCACGATCACCAGCTCCCGGCCGGGGCGCGTGCTGAAGGGTCCAGCCGCCAGGTAGACCGAAGGCGGATTGGCGAGCCGCTCAGCCCTTCCCGCCGCTCCCGACGAACGACTTTATGGCGGTGACGATCGGTTGGAGCGTCGGCGAGACACCCGCGATCCACGACGCGACACGCAGCGACGGCGGCGCGTTCCAGAGCACGGTCCCCGGTGCCCCTGCGCTGACGACCGCCGACTTGTAGGCAGCGATCACGTCCGGGTAGATCGCCGCCTCCAGCTGGGAGAGGTCGACGAAGAGCATGGGGGTCGTGGAGGTCGCTTCGCAAAGGGCGACAGGCACCGTGAGCAGGAACGGCCCGGGACCCTCGATGCTCCGGAGCGTGTCGGGACGTTGGAGCTTGATGACCGACGACAGGTAGTCGTTGCCGACGTCGATGCTGTACTCGTTCAAAACGTTGTAAGCCGCTCTGGCGTCGCGCTTCCTTTTCGTGCTGGGAATGCAAAACAGGTTCAACGTCTTGGGCGACCTGGAGTCGGCCGACCGCTCGAGGGTGCTCGCCAGGATGGCCGCGATCACGGCCTGATAGCGCTGGCGGATCGAAACGTCGGCCAGTGCGAAGCTGTAGCCGAAGATCACGTAGGTGTAGGCGCCGTAACCCTTCGTTTCCTGTTGGCGGTGGCTCACCAGCTCGTAGACGTGGCCGGTCACTCCGAAGCTGTAACGTGGCGCCTCGACCGGATTCGGCTCGGCGTAGGCGGCCGGAGGCGGCGGGATGGGAGGCGGCGGCAGGACGGCTTCCGGCGGCGGCTCTCCGAAAGCGGCCACATAGGCGGCACGCGCCGCAGCGACCGCTTCGTCATGAGCCTTCGAGGCGCGATCGCGTTCCGCCTCTGCGTGCTGCTTGGCGGTCGCGGCCTCCGCCAGGAGGCCGGCGCGCGCTCGCGTCGATTCGCGGATCGTCTGCTGGTCAGCCTCGAAGTCCACGACCAGCATCTCGAACCGGGACGCCCGATCCTCGACCTCGCGAATCGCGTCGTCCGCCACCTGCTTGGACCGTCTGGCGTTCCGGACCGCAGCTTCGAGGCGCTGCTCTACTGCCGTCGTCTCTCGCTCGAGACGGAGCCCGCACGCAGTGGTCCGCGGGCAGCGGCCCAGGTTCGCTTCCCTGCGCGCCATGAGGTATTGGCGCGAGTCGGCCACGACCGTGGCAAGCAGCTGCGTATCGAGCGCCTCGTCGACACTCGCGGCGCACTTGCGCTCGACGTCGGGCGTGGGCGGCCGTCGCCCGTCGAGCGGCGAGACGGTCCTCAGACGCGAGGAGAGCGATCCAGCCGAGGATTCGAGCGCGTCCGCGACGTTAGCGAGCGACGAGACCGAGAGAGCGAGCGCCTGCGGAGCCGCACTCAAGCGGTCGAGCTTCCGAAGCTCCGACGCCAGGTCCGCAGCCGCTCTGCGTAGGTAAACGAGCGTGTCCGTGTTGCGCGCGAGGCTCCGGCCGAAGTCTTCACGCTCCGCGACCAGGCGGCGGTCGGCGTCGGTGAGCACGTCCTCGGATCGCTCCGCAGCCGAGATTGCTTTCAGAGCCTGCTCGCGCGCCTCCTGCTTGGCGACGAGCAGGCGGTCGACCGCGCGGGCCTGGGAGGCCCCCGCGGCCGCGGTGGCCGATGCGAAGAGCGCCGCCTTCGAACGCACCCGGGTCGAGACTTCGGCATATCGGTCGCGACCGGCGATCGCCGTCTCGAGCGCCGTCTTCAGCGCGAGGGCCGCCCCTCGGACAATCGGTATCCGGGTCGCCTGCGCCTTCGCAGCGTCCTGCAGAGCCCTGGCGGCATCGTCCGCTCTGGAGGCGGCGTCGTCCACCCGTGTCGCCGCGCCCGCCACCGCTTCGACCGCTTTCAGCACCGCCGCGGCGGCCTTCTCCTTGCGCGCCGCCGCCTCGTACGCCTTCTTCAGTCGACCCTGGTCGGGCACGTCTCCAAGCGCGAGGCGTGCTGCCAGGAGCACCGCCAGCGGAGCAGCGCTACTTCGCATCGTCGCCACCCTTCTTCTTGCCGATCCAGACCCAGAAGGAATCGACGAGAGCCGCGACGGCCAGCCCCACCAGCGCCGCCATCAGGTAGATGCCATCGGGTAGCCCCGAGTTGGGAGCCAAGCGCTTGTACATCTGCACGAAGGCGACCGCTATCACGATGGCGATCAGCAGGATGCGTGGCGTGCGCGAGATCGGCGAATCGGCGGCCAAAGCGGGCTCCTGCACCCATAGACGGCCGGAGCCTCAGGATTTCGCCTCCCTTACTGGCAGATCTAGCAGATCTTGCCGGTCTTCCGCGGTGGGCTGAAGAACGGTGTCTTGACGACCGTCGCGCTCACGCTGTGGCGCACCGCCTCGATCGTGACCTCGAGCTGCAGCTGCGTCCCCGGCTCGTAGAAGCCGCGCTGCACGGTGGCCAGCGCGATCAGCTTCTTCAGCGTCGGGGACCAGGTCGTTGAGGTGGCCTTCCCCACCTGCGCGCCGTAGTCGTTGTAGACCGGCACCGCCACCCGCGAGGCTGTCGATGGCACACCCGGCGGCAGGCCAACCGCCTCGTGCAGCGCCTCCACCTCGGGCCAGCTCACCTCCAGTCCCACGACGCGCCGCGCCGGACCGTCCTTGGCTTCGCGCGCCAAGGCCCGCTGCCCCACGAAGCGCGCCTTGTCGGCGTTCACCAGCCGGTCGAGCCCCATCTCGAACGGCGTGTACTGCTGCGACGCGATCAGCGCCTTCTTGACGCTGTGGAAGTCGACGTCGATGAGCAGCAGGCCCGCCTCGATGCGCGCCACGTCGAGCGCCAGCATGCCGGTCGGGCGGATGTCGTAGGCGCGCCCCGCCTTCATCAGCGCGTCCCAGACGTCGCCGGCGCGCTCCCAGGGCATCCAGACCTCGTAGCCGAGGTCGCCGGTGTAGCCGGTGCGGGAGATGTCCACCGGCACGCCGGCGAGCTTGCCGCTGGTGACCCGGAAGTACTTCAGCCCGGCGACGTCGGCCTCGGCCAGCGACATCAGGAGCCGCCCCGATGTCGGGCCTTGCAGAGCCAGGGCCGCGACCTTCGTCGAGATGTCATCGATCGTCACCTCGAGCCCAGCCGCGTTCTGGGTCAGCCAGCGCAGGCTGGGATCGGCGGCGGTCCAGCGGTAGAGGTCCTCGCCGAGGCGCGAGACCGTGCCGTCGTCGATGACCTTGCCGTCCTCGTCGCACCAGGGCGTGTAGAGCACCTGCCCCGGCGTCACCTTGCTCATGTCGCGGGTGATGACCCGGTCGACGAGGCGGGTCGCGTCCTTGCCGGAGACACGGTACTTGTAGAGCGGCGAGACGTCGATCAGCGCCGCGGCGTTGCGGATCGCGTTGTACTCGTGCTCGTGGTGCGTCTCGTAGGAGGAGACGGCGACGAAGCCCGACCACTCGCGGAAGCTGTAGCTGTCGCAGGCGGCCAGCATCCTCTCGTGCACAGCGGTTCCGATCGGCATTTGAGCAGACGGATTATAGAGAGCGCCGTACACTGCCGGCGGGGGGCCTCATGCGAATCCGCACCGCCGCGCTCGTCCTTTCCTCCTCCCTCGCGCTCGGAAGCCTCTCGCTCGCGCAGAACCTCCTCCAGAACGCCGACTTCAATTCCGACCTCAACCGCTGGTCGGTGGACTTCGGGCTGGTCTCCTTCAGCGAGCAGGACTGGCTCGGAGACGAATCCGATGACCCTGGCTCGGCGCTGGTCACCAACAACTCGGCGACCGCCGGGGCCTCGACGCAGCTGCGGCAGTGCATCGCGCTCTTGCCGGGCACCTACCACATCGGGGTGCTGCTGAACGTCCCGCCCGGGCAGGCCCGGACCGGGTCGGAGGGCAACGGCATCGCCTTCTACGACGGCCCCAGCTGCACCGGGACCCGGCTCGGGTCCAATCAGAACAGCGGCTCCCACACGCCGTCGACGACGTTCTCGACCTACCTGAGACAGAACATCGTGGCGCCCGCCGGCACGGTCTCGGCCTACGTCTACGCGCTCCTCACCAAGATCGAGGCGGGCGGCACGCTGCAGGCCTACTTCGACCATGCCTACATCGCCGCCGCCCACACCGACACCCGGACCATCCCGGCGTCGGCCTCGATCCACGGCGTCAACGGCGCCTTCTTCCAGACCGACCTCTGGGTCGTCAACGAGTCCCGCGCCGTGACCGCCAGGGTCACCGCCCGCCACCGCTGCGCCCCCGGCCAGACCTGCGGAGCAGGCGCGAAAGTCTTCGACGTCTCCCCTGGCGGGTCGGTCCTCTACAGCAACGTCCTGGTCTCGCTCTTCGGCGACGCGGAGACCTCCGGCGCCATCGAGCTCTCCTACGACGCCGGGCTGGTCAGCCTCACCGCCGGTTCGCGCACCTACTCGCCGTCGCTCCCCGCCCCCACCGCCGGCACCGCCATCCCGGCGCTCGGCGCCCGGGAGGTCACCCGGCGCGCAGTCTTCTACGGCATCGCCGGGAGCGGTGGCGACCTGAGCACCGGTTTCCGGACGAACGCCGGCGCCTACAACCCCTCCGGCTTCTCCCATTACGTCTCCTTCAACCTCTACGCCGCCGACGGCACGCGGCTCGGAGGGAACCTCCAACCGATCGGGCCGTACGAGACGCTCCAGCTCAACGACGTCTTCAAGGTCGTCGGCAAGGGCACGGTCGTCAGCAGGAACGCCTACCTGGTCATCGCCAGCAGCCAGCTCGACTTCTTTCCGTTCGTGACCGTCATCGACAACCAGTCGCAGGACTCGGTCTTCATCCCGGCGGAGGACACCCCGACGCCGTTCTGACGGAGCGAGACGCGGTGCTCACCGCAGCCCTTCGGCCAGGTAGAGGTCGTTGAGCACCCGGCCGTAGAAGTAGGCGTAGTGCGTCCCGTCGGCGGCCGGCAGCGGCTCGGGGCTGCTCCAGACGCCCGCCGGGTCCGGCAAGGTGATCTGCGCGTAGGTCTCGGTGGCGCCGTCGGCGAGCCGGTACCTCACCAGCCGCGTCGCCACCGGAGCGGGGTTGTTGAGCGCGACGTAGTCGCCGTCGTGGACGTGTCCGAGGAGCGCGGTGCCGTCGCTCCGGAACCGCGCGCCGCCGTCCAGCTCCTGCCAGCGGTCGAGGCGCCGGAGCGCGCCCATCTCCAGCGAGAAGAGGGCGACCGGCGGCGGGGTCGCCTTCTCGTCGCGGGCGTCGGTCACCAGCAGCGCGCGCCCGTCGGGCGACACCGACGGGTGCCGGCGGTAGCCGACGATCCCCTCCGGCGTGATCGGGCGCGGCGGGCCGCCGGCCACCTCGACCGTCCAGCAGCGGGCGCGGCGCCCCTTCTCGGCCGCGGTGAAGGCGATGCGCTTGCCGTCCGGGAACCACTCGGCGGCGCCGAGCTGCGCCTCGGTGAGCGGCGCGACGGAGAGCGTCCTGGTCTCGCCGGCGCCGGTCGGCAGCAGGACGAGGTCTCCGCCGCCGGCGAACTTCGTCCTGGCCAGCACCCATGACCCGTCGGGCGAGAGCCGGGTCCCCCACCCTTCGCCGAGCCTGACCGCGGCGCCGCCGTCGGTCTTCCGGATGTAGACGGCGCCGCTCCTGCCGCCCGCCTCCCCTTCCTCGTTGAAGAGCACGGTGCTCCCGTCCGCCGAGATGTCGTCGAGGTGCGAGAAGTCCAGCCAGGAGACGTCTCGCTCGCGGGTGTCGCCGGGAAAGAGACCGGCCACGTGCGAGGAGGGGGTGTCCCGCGTCAGCAGCACCTTCCCGGAGCGGGAGATGTCCCGGATGTCGATCGTGCCCGGCACGCCGGCCACCTGACGCACCCGTCCGGAGAGGTCCATCCTCCAGAGCTTCGCCACGAAGCCCGCCTCGGCGGTCGAGAACCAGAGCTCGTCGTCGCCGGCCCACGCCAGGCTGATGCCGAACGCCCAGCCTTTGCTGGCGGCGATCTGCCGCCCCTGGCCGTCGAGCACGTAGAAGGCGACGTCGCCGTAGGCTCCGTTGTCCTCCGAGACCGCCAGGCGGCGCCCCGAGGGGGAGACGCGGACCATGCGCAGGACCCGCTCGGAGCGGAAGAGGACCGTCCCCGGCGGGAACTCGAGCCGTCGGCCGCCCTTCACGACCGCCAGCTGCTTCCCGTCGGGGGACCAGTCGGCGGCCACCACGTCGCCGAGCCACGGTCTCGGCGCGCCGCCGCCGAGCGAGACGCGCTGCAGCGTCCCCTCCTGGAAGATCGCCAGCTCGCCGCTGGAGGAGACCGAGAGGAGCTCCGAGCGTGGCAGCCCGAGCGGCCGCGACTCGGGGCTCTCGAGCCGCAGCGTGAAGATCTCGGCCGGCCGTCCCTCGACCGAGGCGTCGTAGACCACCGTCTTCTCGTCCGGTGCGAACCGCGCACCGCTGACGTCGCCCCGGCGGAAGGTGAGTCTCTGGAAACGCGGCAACGGCCGCTCGACCGCGCGCCTGGTCAGCAGCGCGGTGGCGGCGACGGCGGCGATCAGCAGCGCCGCGGCCCCGGCGGCGCGCCCCCAGTCTCCGCGGCGCGGCGGCGCCGGCACGGCCGCGGTGCCGTCGGTCGTCTCCGCCAGCCGGTCCCGCACCGTCGCCAGGTCGCGCGCCAGATCGCGCGTCGAGGCGTAGCGTTGCTCCGGGTCCTTGGCGTGGCAGCGCTCCACGATCCAGCGGAGCGGCGCCGGCGTCCTGGGGGCGAGCGCCGCGAGCGGTTCCGGCTCCTCCTGGATGATGGCCGCCAGCGTCTGCGCCGCCGTGGGGCGCTGGAAGGCCCGGCGGCCGCTCAGCAGCTCGTAGAGGATCGAGCCGAGCGCGAACTGGTCCGAACGGAAGTCGGCCGGTTGCGCGGAGGCCTGCTCGGGCGACATGTAGCCCACGGTGCCGAGCACCGTCCCGGGCCTGGTCGCGTCGATCGTGGTGAGGCCGCTGGCGTCGCCGGTCTCCGGGGACGCCAGCTTGGCGAGGCCGAAATCGAGCACCTTCACCAGGCCATCCCTGGTGACCATCACGTTCTCGGGCTTCAGATCGCGGTGCACGATGCCGGCGGCGTGCGCCTTGCCGACCCCTTCGGCGATCTGCGACGCCAGCTCCAGCAGACGGCGCAGCGGGAGCGGCGAGGACATCAGCTCGCGCAGCGTCTTGCCCTCCACCAGCTCCATGACCAGGTACGGCGTGCCGTCCTCGGAGCCGACGTCGTGGACCGTGACGATGTTGGGGTGGTTCAGCGCCGAGGCCGCCCGCGCCTCCTGTGCGAAGCGCGCCAGGCGGGCGGGATCCCCGGGCCCGCCACCCGGCAGCAGCTTGAGCGCCACCTCGCGGTGGAGCCGGCTGTCGCGAGCGCGGTAGACCTCGCCCATGCCTCCCGCCCCGAGCGGGGCGATGACCTCGTACCCGCCGAGCCTGCGACCCACGAGATCGAACATGGACGACAGCCGCTTCGGATGCCAACCATACGCCTGGACGCTGGCGACGCCGGCCCCATTCTGATCGCACGGGAGCGAAGGATCGGCGTACAGTGACGGCACAGCCGATCCCGGATAGGACACGGGGACCGCGGCAGGAGGTCCCATGCCGAGCCGCCCGTGCCCCTTCCTTGCCGCGACTCTGACGGCGTTCGCTCTGCTGTTGGCCCGTCCGGCTCACGCCGACAGCGCGACGTTCACCGTTCCGATCGTCATCTCGACCTCGGGCCTGGCCGGCTCCTTCTACACGTCCGAGCTCTCGCTCACGAACCGGGGGAGCAGCGCGACGACGGTCCGCTTTACTTACAGCGCCGCCTTCGGCGGCGGTGGCGGCATCGCCACCGACACGCTGCCCGCCGGAAGCCAGAAGACGCTGCCCGACACCATCGCCTACCTGATCTCGATCGGGCTGCCGATCCCCGACTCCGGCAACCGGGGTGGCGTCCTGCGCGTCGAGTTCACTGGCCTCTCCAGCCCCGACGCCGGAGCGGCGACCGTCCGGACGACCACCGCGGTGGGCAACGGGCGCGCCGGGCTCTCGTACCCGGCCTTCCGGGGCGGTCTCGAGGGCGCCGCCTACCTCTGCGGCCTGCGCCAGAACGAGACCGACCGCGCGAACGTGGCGCTCCTGAACGCGGGGGCCGCGGGCGAAGGAGACGTCGTGCTACGCCTCACCGCCTTCTCGGGAGACGCGGCGGCGCCGCTCTCGCACCGCTTTCCCGACCTGACGCTGGCCCCGGGCGCGTTCCGCCAGTACACCGAGGTCCTGAAGGACGCATCCCTCGACAAGGGCTACGTCCGCATCGAGCGGATCTCGGGCACGGCGCCCTACTACGCCTACGCGACGATCCTCGATCAGAAGACCTCGGACGGCTCGTTCGTGCCGCCGCTGAGCGAGGCGGCCGTCTACGAGAGCAACTTCCTCACTCTGCCGGTGGTCGTCGAGACGTCGGTCTTCTCGACCGAGGTCGTCCTCACCAACGTCTCCCGCGCCTCCAGAACGTTCCAGCTCTCCTACGTCGCCGACGCGATCCAGACGGCCGATGCCACGGCGTCGGTGTCGATCACGCTGGCCGCCGGCGAGCAGCGCGTGATCCCGTCCTTCGTGCAGTTCCTCAGGGACCGCGGCGTCCCCGGAGTCGGCGGGCCCGGCGCCACGTTCGCCGGCGCCCTCTTCCTGTCGTCTCCCGGCGCCGAGACCGGCGGTCTCTTCCTGGGCGGCAGGACGCAGACCGCGGGCGAGGGGCGCTACGGGCTCTTCTACACCGCCATGACGCAAGGCACGACCGCGACGTCGGCCGCCTGGCTCTACGGGCTGCAGCAGAACGGCGAGAACCGCACCAACCTGGCGCTGGTCAATACCGGCGACGGCGACTCCAGCACGATCGAGCTGCACGTCGACCTCTACGACGGCGACACCGGTGCGATCACGCGATCCTTCGACGTCACGCTGGCGCCCCGGAAATGGACGCAGATCAACAACGTCCTCTCGCCCGGCCTCGCCAACGGCTACGCCCGAGTGCGGCGGACCGGCGGCACCAACCCGTTCCTGGCCTACGCGGTCGTCGTCGACGGCGGCCAGCCCGGCACCAGGAGCGACGACGGCGCCTTCGTCAGCCTTCAGGTCGAGGAGCCGCAGCCGTCCGCCGAGCTGCTGGCGATCCGCAAGGTCGAGGCGCGATGCACCAGCCTCAACGGCCAGGGCCTCTCGCGGCTGGAATTCCTGCGCGCGGTGGCCGCCACCATGGCCACCCTGCCGGAGTACGCGGTCACCGGTGTGGACCAGACTTCCCTTTCGGCCTACGGCGTCTTCCGCAACGGCCGGCTCCACATCGTCTCCGACAACCGCGAGCTCGACGCGCCTCCGCAGACCCAGTCGCGCGGCGACCGCGCGCAGAGCCTCGCCACCACCGAGCTGCCCGTCTCCGGCTACGCGCGGCTGCTGCAGTCCTTCGGCCAGACCGCGGTGACGCAGACGCCGATCAACGACCTGGTGGCCATGCTGGAGGATCCCGGCGGCTACGCCATCCGGATCGGGCAGGTCGGCGACGCGCGGCTGAGCGCGCTGCGCAACGTGTCGGGAGACGGCTTCTTCTACTTCAACACCCACGGCGCCAGGATGTACCGGACGGCTGACCAGTCCGACGCCGGCGGCGTGTTCTGTCTCCAGTCGTCCACGCCCAGCTCGCCGGCTGCTGACCTCCAGCCCGAGATCGCGGCCGATCTCGCTGCCGGGAGGGTCGTCTACTACACGGCGACTCCCGGAGCTATCGACCCGATCACCGGCAGGGTCTGGATCACGCAGTACGGGATCACCTACGACTTCGTGAAGACCTACTGGAGGTTCGCCCCCAGCAGCGTCGTCTTCCTGAACGTCTGTTTCAGCGGGTACACGACGGAGCCGGGAGGCCCCCAGGAGTTCATCGACGCCTGTCTCTCCAAGGGCGCCGGCGTCTACTTCGGGTGGAGCAAGGCGGCCAACGACCAGACGTGCCTTCCGGCGGTGAAGTACTTCGTGGACCGGCTGGTCGGGGCGAACAAGTTCATGAAGGAGAGCCCCGATCAGCGCGCCTTCCCCTGGGAGCTCGTCCTCGAGGACATGAAGAAGCGTGGGCTGGCGCACGACCCCGCGACGCAGGCCGACCTGCGGGCGTTCCCCGGGGCCGGCGGCGCCTCGGTGCTGCTGGACCCGAGCATCCAGTACCTGGTCGTCGACGAATACAACGAAACCCTGGAGCTGAGAGGGTACTTCGGCAGCATCCCGGGCAAGGTGACGGTCGGGGCGCGCGAGCTCCCGGGGTGCGCCTGGGGATCCGACGCCGTGCTCTGCCAGCTGCCTCGCACCGGTTCCGGCTCCAACGGAGACGTCTTCGTGGAGGTCAAGGGAGAGCTCGGCCGGATGCGCAAGAGCAACGTCCGCCAGCTCACCGAGTGGAACATCCCGATCCACTACACCTGGAAGAACGTCATCCAGCCGGAATGGAAGTTCGAAGGGAACGGCAAGCTCCGCTTCCGGGCCGACATCGGCAGCTTCCGCAAGAAGCCCGGCGAGGCGCCGGAGTTCCCGCTGCGCGGCATGATGGCGACCAGGGACTCGTCCCTTTCGGTGACAGGCTCCGGCGCCCACCACGAGTCCGGACCGGGCTATGACTACACCGAGACGCTGGGCGGCTCGGGGGTCTACAAGTCTCTCAGCAACGCCGACGTGCTGGCGCCGGTGCTCTTCGCGCTGGCCAAGGTCGACGCCAAGACGCACCAGGCGGCACTCGGGCTGTTCCTCAGCGCGGTGGCGATCCCGTTCCGGGTCACCTGCGCCGGCTCCCCCTGCGACGATCCCAACGACCTGCCGCCGACCTTCGGCGACCTCCAGGGCGACCAGGACTTCCCTTCCCCCGACCCCGACGGCGAGGCTCAGTCGAATCCGGCCATCACGCTGACCTGGGACGATCAGTTCCGGATCCCGGCCAAGACGTTCACCGACCCGAACCTCGGCGGCACCGGCAGCGTGATGACGATCGAGTGGACGCAGACCATCTCGCCAACGCCGGCGGTGAAGTTCGACGCGGCTCGTTAGAACGGCTCGCGCTGATAGAGTGTCGGCGCGAGGTCGACAATTGATGAGCATCGCCGCGCGGAACCGATGGGGGACCCTTGTCCTCGGTGTGCTGGTGGCGGGCGCCGTTCGTCAAGCGTCTGGACAATCGATCCAGACGATCGTCGGCGGCGGCAGCAACGACGGCCGGCTGGCTACGGGGGCGGCGCTGACGCCGACAGGGCTCGCAGTCTCGCCCTCGGGGGACGTCTTCATCGCGGACCCCACCAGCCAGCGCGTCTGGCGCATCGACCACGCCACCGGCACCATCGCGACATACGCCGGCAACGGCATCCCGAGCTACACCGGAGACGGCGGTCCGGCCACCAAGGCCACCATCTACAACCCCTACGGCCTGGCGCTGGATGCCGCCGGCAACCTCTACATCGCCGACGCGTCCAACTGCGCCGTTCGCAGGGTCGAAGCCGGCACCGGTCTCATCTCCAGCGTCGTCGGCGGGTCCGACGCCCAGCAGGGGGGCGACGGCGGTCCGGCGACCAAGGCGCTGGTCTGCTCGCGCGCGGTCGCGCTCGACGCGGCCGGCAACCTCTTCATCGCCGACACCAGCGGCAACCGTGTTCGCAGGGTGGACAAGGCCACGGGCATCCTCACCACGATCGCCGGCGACGGCAGCGCGGGGAGCGGGGGCGACGGCGGCCCGGCCACGCGTGCCCAGCTACGCGTTCCGCAGGGCATCGCCGCCGACCCGGCCGGGAACGTCTTCGTCGCCGACACCGACAACCAGCGGATGCGCCGGATCGACGTCCGGACCGGAGTCATCACCACCGCCGCCGGCACCGGCGAGGCCGGGTATTCGGGCGACGGCGGCCCGGCCACCCAGGCGCAGCTCGCCGGCCCGACCGGCATCTTCCTCGACGCGGCCGGGCGCCTCTTCATCTCGGACTTCGGGTACCGCATCGTCCGCAAGGTGGAGGGCGGCAGCATCACCACCGTCGCCGGCAACGGCGACTGCTGCTCCACCGGCGACGGCGGACCGGCCACCCGCGCCGCCCTGCACGGGCCGGTCGCGGTCGCGGTGGCGGGCGGGGATCTGTACATCGGCGACCTGGGCGCGCGCCTGGTCCGCAAGGTCACCGGGCAGACCGGCCTCATCCAGACGATCAGCGGGGTCGGCAAGGTCACCTTCCTCGGCGACGGGGGACCGGCCACCGCCGCCGCGATCACGCAGCCCTTCGACGTCGCCTACGACGCCGGCGGCAACCTCTACATCGCCGAGAACAACCGCATCCGCAAGGTCGCGGCCTCGACCGGCGTCATCACCACGATCGCCGGCACCGACGACTACCGCTTCGTGGCCGACGACGTCCCGGCCACCACCGCGACGCTGTTCTCCCCTGCCGGAGTGACCGTCGACAGGCTCACCGGCGACGTCTACATCTCCGATACCTATGACGATCGCATCCGGAGAGTCTCGGCGGCGACCGGGCTGATCAGCACCGTGGCCGGCTCCGGCGAGCCGGGCTTCTCCGGCGACGGCGGGCCGGCCACCGCGGCGCGCCTGAGCGAACCCTACGACGTGGAGCTCGGTGCCGGCGGGGTGCTCTACATCGCCGACCACCGCAACCATCGCGTCCGCAGGGTGGCGCTGGCGACCGGGCTCATCACCACCATCGCCGGCAACGGCACCGCCAGCGGGCCGGCCGGCGACGGCGGACCGGCGACGCTGGCGGTGGTCGCCCAACCGGCGGGCCTGGCGCTCGATGGACAGGGGAACCTGCTGATCGCCGAGTACGACGGGGAGCGCATCCGCCGCATGAACCTGGCGACCGGCACGATCACGACGCTGGCCGGCGACGGACAGATCGGTGGCGGGATCGACATCCCGGCCAGCCAGGCCCGGCTCTACCGGCCGGGCGGCCTGGCCGTCGATGCCGCCGGGAACATCTACCTGACCGAGGCCGGCGGCAGCGACGTCAAACGGATCGACGTCACCAGCGGAGTCATCACCGCCATCGCCGGCCCGGCGCGCGGCTTCAGCGGGGACAACGGGCCGGCCAGCGCCGCCGAGATCCTGTTCCCGCGGTCGCTCACGCTGGATCCCGCCGGCAACATCGTGCTGGCCGACACCGGCAACAACCGCATCCGCCGCATCTCGGCCTGTCTGGCGGTGACGGCGCCCACGCTCCTCGCGCCGACGCCGGGCACCGACGTGGACCCTACGACCGCACGGCTCTCGTGGACTGCCGTGCCCGGCGCGTTCCGTTTCGACGTCTACCTCGGGACCGAGGAAACGGCCTCCACGCTTCTCGTCCCCGACCTCACCTCCACCTCCGTCAGCCTCGCGAACCTGCTGCCGGACACGCGCTACTTCTGGCGCGTGGTGGCCAAGGGAGACCCGTTCTGCACGCCTTTCTCCACCGCGGCGTCGGCGGTGCGCTCCTTCACCACCACCGGCGGCTGCGCGGTGCCCGGCGCCTTCGCGGGCACCGCCCCCGCCGACGCGGCGACGGTCACATCACCGGTCACGCTCACCTGGCAGGCCTCGAGCGGCGCCGGCTCCTACGACGTCTACCTCGGCGGCTCGTCGCCGCCGCCGCTGGCCGACTCCGGTCTCACCGCGACCTCCTTCAGCCCGCAGGGTCTGGTGCCCGGTTCCAGCTACGTGTGGAACGTGATCGCGCACGCCTCCTGCGACGCCGCCCGGACGGCGGCGAGCCCGCTGAGGACGTTCCGCATCGCCGGTGGGTGCGCCGCGCCCGGCACCTTCGGCGTGACCGCGCCCTCCGGGGGCACGAGCGGCGTCGCCTCCTCCACGACGATCTCCTGGTCACCCTCGGCGAACGCCACCGCCTACGACCTCTACCTCGGCACCGAGACCACCCCACCGCTCTACCTCACCGGCCTCACCGCCACCTCGGCTAACGTCACCGGTCTCGCGGCCGGCGCCACCTACCGCGCCCGTGTGGTGGCCCGCACCTCGTGCGACGACGGGCTGACCGCGCAGACGCCGCTGGTCACCTTCACCGTCGCCGGCACCTGTGTCGCGCCCGGGCCCACCACGTTCAGCTTCGTTCCCGCCACGGTCGGCTCCGGGCAGTCCTATGTGGTTGTCTGGAAGGACGCGCCCAACCTGGGCTTCGACGGCAGCTACATCGTGGAACGCTCGCTCTCGCCGGGCTTCTCGCCGCTGCTCGACAGCCAGCAGGTCTCGCGGACCTCCGCGACGTTCCTGGCCAAGGGGGCCGGCACCCTCCATCACCGCGTCCGCGCGGCGGCCGGCTGCGACCCGGCGAAGACCGGTCCCGTCTCCGACGTGCGCAGCGTCGCGGTCGTCGCCGCCAGCCCCAACGTCATCTTCACCGTGCAGCCGCAGGCGGTGATCACCGCGCTCGGCGAGCCGCTGGAGGAGCGCAAGACCTCCTTCACGCTGGAGAACATCTCCGAGGCCCCGCTGCAGATCCTCCTCGGGCGCCTCGAGCTGAGCCCGTCGGTCCCGTTCTTCTACCTGGTCGACCCGTTGGGCGGCGACACCGCCTTCGTGACGCTCGAGCCGCGAAAGCCCAAGAGCTTCGACGTGCGCTTCTCCGGCCCCTCCAACGCCAAAGAGGGTGCCTACCAGGGCCTCGTCTTCGCGTCCTCCACCGGCCAGGGGCTGGCGATCACGCCGTACGCGTTCGTGAACCTGAAGGTCGGCGACTCCGACAGCTCCGCCCCCGAGATCCGCTTCTGCGCGTCCTCCGGCGCCTGCACGGCCACCGAATACGTGGCCTTCCCCGGCTTCGCCGGCGACGACCGCGTCAGGCCCGCGATCGAGATCGACGTGAAGAACCCCGGCACGACGCCGATGCAGCTCGGTGCCGAGATCGGTCCGGAGGTCTGGCTGGCCCTCGAGCCGGGCTGGAACGCCACACCGATCGCGCCCGGCGCCAGCCGCAGGGTAAAGCTCTCCACCAACCGTTCCCGCGCCCCGGCCGGCTCGGCGCTGCCGCGCTACACCTACCTGACGCTGCGCGCGCGCGGCGGCCAGACCGCGCGTCTCCTCGTCCAGGACAACGACCTGCCGCGCCTGGCCAGCGGGCGCGCGGCGCTGGCCTCGCGGAGCCAGCGCTCGTACCTGGTTCCGTCGGTCGTCAACGCCACCTCGCGCATCGGCAACTCGTTCGTCTCGCGGGTGCGCCTGTCGAACGCCGGCTCGCAGGACGTCCAGGCCGAGCTCCTCTTCACCCCCAGCGGCGCCGACGGCTTCGACGGCAACGCGGTGAGGAGCGCCACCGTGGTGGTGCCGAGGAACGACCTGGTGAACCTGACCGACCCGCTGGTGCAGCTCTTCGGCCTGACGCCGCCCATCGCCGGCACCCTGGAGATTCGCGCCGACGCCGACCGCATCGGCTTCCTCACCGTGACGTCGCTGGTGGACGCCGCCGCCCGGACCGGCGGCAGCTTCGGCTTCCAGCTGCCGACGCTGCAGCGCGGCGAGGGGGCGCGCCTCGGCTCGGGGCACCTGATCCCCGGCATCACCGCCTCGGCGGCTTACCGCACCAACCTGATCCTGGCCGAGACGACCGGCATCGAGGAGACGCGGGTCAAGGTCGCGCTCTTCGACGCCCAGGGAGTCAAGCTCGGCGAGACCGAGCAGACCGTCGCGCGCTACGGCCAGCTGCAGGTCTCCGGCGTGGTGGCCGCGCTCGGCGGCGGTGAGACGCAGGCGGCCGCCAGCCTCGAGATCGACGTCGTCTCCGGCGGCGGCGCGGTCGCCGGCCTGGTCACCGTCATCGACAACGTCAACGACGACGCGGTCACCTACGTCGGCCAGCCCGAGCGGGCGGCCGCTCCGGCGGTACGCGCCTCGCGCCGGCCCCGCTGGGCGCTGGCGACGGGAACGCTGAAGTCGGTGGTGCCCGCGATCGTCAGCGGCTTCCGCACGTTCCCCGGCACCGACAAGCCCTACACCTTCCGCTCGCAGATGGGCTTCGTGGCCGCCCGCGCGCAGCCGGCGACGTTCCGCCTCACCTATGTCGACCTCTCCACCGGGCAATCGCACGTCAGGACCGTCACCGTGGAGCCGCGCAAGACGGTCGAGTATCAGAACGTCGTCGAGCAGCTCTTCGGGCTCCCCGCCGGCGCGCCGTCCCAGGGGCCGGTCCTGGTCGAGAGCGACGGCGGCGGCATCCTGTACTGCAAGGTCTACTCCGGCACCGACGCCGGCAGCCTCGGCGACACCTTCCCGGTCGTGCCGGTGCCTGGCGAGTCGCTCACCGGCGGCTCCTCGCAGATCACCCTGGCCGTCGACGGCCTCGAGCAGTCGACCGACGGCTCGCGCGGCACGCGCTCCAACCTGATCCTCAACGAGGTGCTCGGCGAGGAGACGGCGATCACGATCAGCGTCTACGAGGCGGGCAACCGCTCGGTGCCGATCGCCGAGACCGACATCACCCTGCGCCCACTCGAGAAGGTGCAGCTCTCCACCGTGTTCTCCGGCGTCGGCCTGAACGACGACATCCGCCGCAAGGATCGGACGAACGTGCTGCTGGTGTTACGGCCGCGTTCCGGGCGCGGTCTCGTCTCCGGAGTGGTCACCACCATCGACAACAAGACCGGCGACACCAAGAACTCGCTGCTGACGCCGGGCGGTGGCACGCCGGCGACGGGAGGCTCGATCGGCTTCTGACCGTCAGTTGGCCCTACGCATTTGTGCGTATTTACTCCGCGGCGCCGACCCTACCTTTGCCGTGAAAGGAACCGCGCCATGAAGAGCTCGCGGACTCTCCTGGGGATGCTCTCGCTCTCGCTCGGCCTCGCCGCGCCGCTGGCGGCGGACACCTGCTCGCCCGGAACGTTCAAGAACAGCTACGACCAGAAGTGCTACCCCTGCCCGCCCGGCCTCTACACGGACAAGCCCGACATGTTCTCGTGCGCGGCGTGGTTCTCCGGGGCTCCGTCCTCGGCCAGCTGCACAGTGGCCCCGGCCGGCTACTTCGTCGCCACGGCCGGCGCCACCGCGGCGTCGATCTGTCCGGTCGGCCGGTTCTCCGCTGCGGGCTCGACGTCTTGCTTGCTGGCGCCCGCCGGCTCCTACGTCGCGACGCAGGGAGCGGGCGCGGCGACGCTCTGTCCGGCGGGCACCTACTCCGGCACGGGCGCGAGCGCCTGCACGCCGTGTCCCGCCGGCATGACCTCGACCGCCGGGTCCGCGAGCTGCAAATGAGCGATCACTCCTCCTGCTCGGCGGCCGGCTCTTGCGTGATCAGCCGCCCACCGAGCGTCACGTCCCAGGCGTAGCCCCGGCGGCGGAGCTCGGCCTCGTAGATGGAGTCGGCGCGCAGCCGCTCGGAGACCAGCGTCGCCAGCCCGGTCGCCAGCAGCAGCGGCAGCACGATCGCGTAGTCCCCGGAGAGCTCGAAGACCAGCACCGCCGCCATCAGCGGCGCGTGCGTCGTCGCCCCGCAGAACGCCGCCATGCCGACCAGCGCGTAGGCGGCCGGAGGCGCCGAGAGCGGGAGCACCGCCGCCGCGCCGTGGCCGAGGGCCCCGCCGACGCAGGCCCCCATCAGCAGCGTCGGCGTGAAGACACCGCCAGGCGCGCCGGAGGAGACCGAGGCCGTGGTGGCGACCGCCTTGGCAACCAGGAGGAGCAGCAGCGTCGGCAGCGCCAGGCCGTCGCCGAGGATCTGGTTGATCGACTCGTAGCCGTTACCGGTCACCTCCGGCAGACGCAGCGCCAACGCGCCGACCAGGAGCCCACCCAACCCGGCCTCCACGAAGAGCGGCAGCTCGATGCGAGCGAAGAGCCGCTCGCCCATCGAGAGGAGCCGCAGAAACAGCGGCGCCAGCAACCCGGCCACGAGGCCGAGCGCGACATAGGCGATCAGCTCGACGTCGGAGGCCTGGGTGAAGGCACGCTGGCCGTAGATCGGGCCGCTCCCGAGGAAGTGGCGGGTGAGCGCGGTGGCGGCCACGGTGGCGACCAGCGCCGGCAGGATCGCCGAAAGCGCGCTGAAGCCGGTGACGACCTCGATCACGAAGAGCAGCGCGGCGAACGGCGTGTTGTAGGCCGCCGCGAAGCCGGCCGCGGTGCCAGCCGCCACCAGGATGCGCCGGCGCTCGCGGCCCAGGAGCAGCCACCCTCCGAGCGCGCCGCCGAGCCCGCCGCCGAACTGGATGATCGGCCCTTCACGACCCACCGACCCGCCACCGGAGATCGCCAGCCAGGCGCCCAGCGCCTTCAGCGTCGTGGCCCGCAGCGAGATGCGCCCCTGCCCGATGACCACCGCCTCCATCACGTCGCCGACGCCGACCCCGCGCCCGAAGCGGGCCGCCACCATCGCCAGCGCACCGGCCGCGGCGCCGGTCGCCGCCGGCAGCAGCAGCCGTTGCCAGGCCGGCATCGCTCGGAACGCGCTGAGCACGTCGTGCGCACCGTAGAAGTGTGTCGTGACCGCCTTCAGCAGCGCGTGAAAAGCGATCGCGAAGCCGGCCGCGCCGGCGGCGACCGCGAGCACACCCAGCGAGAAACGGAGGTTTGCCCTGAGACGCGTCGAGGGCACGCGGCGATGCTACGTCTCTACCGCGGAATGGGGAGTCCCCTTCGCAAGCAGCTCGAGGTAGAGCAGCACCAGCAGCAGGGCATTCGACAGGAAGAGACTGCCGGCGCGTGCATAGACCTGCCACCCCAGCAAGACCGGCAGCGCCAGGCTCGAGAGCAGCACCGAAAGCAGCAGCACGAACAGCTTGGTGGCCCGGACGGGACCGGAGCCGTTGGTGACTCGCTCGAGCAGCATCGCTTGCACGAGCGGCAGGTACGAGAGGTGGTGAGGCCAGGAGGTCGGGACGAAGAGGGGCTGAGAGAGGAAGAGGAGCATCAGGGCCAGCGGCATCTCGTCGCGCAGCGAACGGCGTGCCAGCCGGACCACCAGCACAAGATTCACGAAGAGCAGGCCCAGGCCGAGCCACATCATGGGAGCTCGCAAGAACGCTGCGGCGGCGGGAGACACCGTGCGAGTCACCACGTGCACGAGAAACTGAGAGTTGTCGTCGGTCGGCACCCAGGTACGCACGGCCTCTTCGACCTGCCTGGCGATCACCGGATACGACTGGAACGTGGCGGACGGCCCGAGCAGCGCGATCGGAACCAGCAGCCCCAGCACCACCACAGACACGGCGCAAGCCCCGACGAACCGGAAGTCCTTGCGGACGATGAAGTAGAAGAGCGCGATCGCGCTGTGGGGCTTCAGGGTGATGGCCACGGCCAGGCTGGCCCCGCCCAGGAACGGCATGCCCGCCGTCCCGGCAGCGAACGCGACCAGCACGCCGAGGTTGACCAGGACGCTCACCTGTCCCCACTTGAAGTTGTGCAGCACCGGCGCCGACAGGAGGAATGCTCCCAGCGCGAAGCCCCACTGCCCAACCGAGCGCTTCAGGAATGCCAGGAAGGGCACCCCCACCAGCGCGGCGCTGGCGGCCACCTGCAGGATGCCCCAAAGGACCCGCACCTGCGGGTCGGCGACATGCCGCGGCAAGACACTCAGAAGCGCGGCCAGCGTCAGCGGGTAGTAGTACGTGCGCAGCGGCAGGCCGACCAGCAGCAGCGTCTTGGCACTCGGGTAGTAGACGTTTCGAAAGTCGCAGAAGAGCTGCTCGCAGTGATCGATCGTGCGGACGAATCCGTCCACGTTCCCGAAGGCCAGCCGGTACACGGCGGTGGCGATGGCGAGAACGGCTGCCGTGCAGACACCGAGCTTCAGCCAGGACCCGCTGCTTTTCGACATTAGGATCTGGTTGAACAATGATAATCGCCGCCGGTACCCGCAGACCAGCGCCCTCGTCGCAGCGATGGGGCATCGGAACGGCGGCAACCTTCGGGTTAGGCTCCCGCCATGACATCCCGCCGGGCTAGCGCCTGGAGGCGTTTCGCGGACCTGCCCCTCTTCTGGAGGGTCCAGATCGCCGGCTGGCTGGCGTTCTCGGTGCTCTCGATACCGGTGAAGGCTCCCTTCTTCGGGATGGAGAAGGCGATCGTCGTCACGGTCCTGCGGGAGCCCCTCGGGTTCCTCTTCACGATCGGCCTGCGGTGGCTGTACCTGCGGCTCAAGCTGAGCGCGGAACGGCCGCTGCTCATGTCGGTCTGCATGGTCCCGGCGTCCCTTGCCGTGGCCGCCTTCGACGTCTTCGTGGTGCAGTTCGTTCCGCTGCCGGTCGTCTTCGGCGGCCTGGCGACTACGGCCGCCTTCTGGTTCCGCGGCATCGTCTACCTGACCTGGAGCCTCCTCTACTTCCTGATCGGGCAGATGATCACGGCGCGGGAACGAGCCCTCACGCTGGCGCGTGCCGAGGCGGCGGCCCACAAGGCCGAGCTCTCTGCACTGCGGGCCCAGGTCGACCCGCACTTCCTCTTCAACGCGCTGAACACCGTCCTCGCCGGCCTGGATCGCGACCCCAAGGCGCTGGCACCCGTCGTCCAGGGACTGGCGGACTACTTCCGCTATTCGCTGGTGCACCGCCACGCGGCATTCGTCCCCCTCGGCGACGAGTTCGACGCGACGCTGAACTACCTGGTGGTCGAGAAGGCCCGTTTCCGCGAAGGGCTCCTGGTCGATGCCCAGATGGACGCCTCGGCGCGCTCGCTGCCGGTGCCGGCGGTGATCCTGCAGCCGCTGGTGGAGAACGCGGTGAAGCACGGCTACAAGTCCTCGCCGAAGCCGCTGCGGATCCGGGTCCGGGTCACCGCGGCTCCGGAGGGCGGCGCCGACGTCGAGGTCGCCAACAGCGGGCGCTGGATCGAGCCCCCCCTCCGGCGCGAGGCCGGGGACGCGGGCGGCGCCGGGCTCGAGCTCCTGAAGAAGCGTCTCCAGCTCCTCTACAACGGCACGCACCGTTTCGAGATCGCCGCCCAGGACGACGAGGTTTCGGTGCGGGTCCACGTTCCACCGCCGGCCTCCGGGCTGAGGGCGGCGGGAGCGGCGTGAGCGCTCGCCTCACCGCGGTCCTGGTCGACGACGAGGCGCCGGCCCGGGAGCGGCTGACCGATCTCCTGGCGGCGCATCCTCAGATCGAGATCGTCGGCCAGGCGGAGGACGTCGCCTCCGCGGCGGACCTCTGCGCGCGGCTGCGGCCCGCCTTGCTCTTCCTCGACGTCCAGCTCCGGGGCGAGCAGGGGTTCGACCTGCTGCCTCACCTCACCTACGCGCCGGAGGTCGTCTTCGTCACCGCGCACGACCGCTACGCGGTGCGCGCGTTCGAGGTCAACGCGCTCGACTACCTGCTGAAGCCCGTCCACCCGGATCGCCTGGCGGCCGCGCTGAAGCGGCTGGGCGCCGCCGAACGTGACGACCGGCCGGCGAGCCGACTCGCCGAGAGCGACCTGGTGTCGCTGCGCACCGACCGCGGGCTGCGGGTGGTGCCGCTGCTTTCGATCACCCACATCGAGGCCGACGAGAACTACACCCGGGTCCACGTCAAGGGATCGGCGCCGGCGTTCGTCCGTCGCGCGATGTCCGAATGGGAGCAGCTCCTCCCGGACGGCCAGTTCCTGCGGCTCACCCGCTCGCTCATCGTGCAGCTCCGCGCGGTGCGCGAGGTGCGGCCGCTCTCACGCGACGAGGTGCAGGTGGTGATCGCCGGCCAGGCCGAGCCGGTCACCTTCGCGCGCAGGGCCGCGCTCCGGCTCCGCCAGGCCCTGAAGTCTCTCTGAGGGTCGCCGGAGACTTGGCGGAGGCGATCCCCGCGGTGCCGGAGGCACCGCATTAACGGCCAAGCCCGCTTCGTCACCGGTCGCGCCCACCTCGTCACAGGGACCGTGCTCCGGCGAGCCGAAGGCGGTACGTAGTCTGCAAATGACCGATCGGCTCACCGCGTTGCTGGTGGACGACGAGGCGCCGGCCCGCGAGCGCCTGGCGACGCTGCTGGCGGCGCACCCCGAGGTCGAGATCGTGGGGCAGGCCGAGGACGTGGAGGACGCGGCCGAGCTCTGCGCGCGCCTGCGGCCGGCGGTGGTGCTCCTCGACGTGCAGCTCCGGCTGGGGCTGGGGTTCGACCTGCTCCCCCTCCTCGGCTACGCGCCGGCGGTCATCGTCGTCTCCTCGCACGACCGCTGGGCGCCGCGGGCCGCCGAGGCGCACGCCGTCGACTTCCTGCTGAAGCCCGTCCACCCCGATCGCCTGACGGCGGCCCTGCTGCGGGCCCACGCCGGCCTGGCGCCCGCTTCGTCACTTCCGGTGCCCGCCTCGTCACCAGGCGCGGGCGCCGGGCGATCGCAGGATGTATCTAGTCCAAAGACACACGACAGGGAGGAACGGGAGCGATGAGCGACATCCCCAGGCCACCGGCGCCGTCCGACGACGAGGGCAGCAAGCAGACCCGCCGGCAGTTCTTCTCGAGGACCGCCGGAGCGGCGGGTCTCCTCGGAGCCCTGCAGCAGAGCCGCGCGGCCTTCGCCGCGGCGCCGGGCAAGCCGAGCCCCTTCCCGGGCGGCAGGAAGCCGAACTTCCTGATCATCCTGGTGGACGAGGAGCGCTTCCCGCCCGACTACGAGAACGCGGCCATCAAGCAGTGGCGGAAGGACAACCTGAAGGCCCAGGAGTTCCTGCGCGACCGCGGGCTGGAGTTCACCCGCCACTACACCGGCGCGACCGCCTGCACCCCGGCGCGCAACACCATCTTCACCGGCCATTACCCGTCCCTCCACGGGCAGACCCAGACCGATGGCGTCGCCAAGTCGGCGTTCGACAAGAACATGTTCTGGCTCGACGCCAACACGGTCCCGACCATGGGCAACTACTTCCGCGCCGCCGGCTACAAGACCTACTACAAGGGGAAGTGGCACGTCTCCGAGGCGAACATCCTGATCCCCGGCTCCAAGAAGCCGCTCCTCAGCTTCGACCCCGAGACCGGCGAGCGCGACGCGGCCGGCGAGCAGATCTACCTGAAGGCGGACCGGCTCGACGACTTCGGCTTCAGTGGCTGGATCGGCCCCGAGCCGCACGGCGCCAATCCCTTCCTGAGCGGCTCCTCGGCCCCGCAGCCGACGCCGGAATCGGTGAGCGGCCGCGACCAGGCCTACGCGCAGTACGTCGTCGAGCAGCTCGAGGAGCTGGAGAGGAAGCCGGCGGCCTCCGAGCCCTGGGTCCTGGTGGCGTCCTTCGTGAACCCGCACGACATCACGCTCTTCGGCTTCTTCTCGCAGCTCTCCCCCAACTTCGAGTTCGAGGTCGACGGCACGGTGCCGGCGATCCCGCCCTCGCCCACCGACGGCCAGGGCTTCGGCGACCGGCCCACCTGCCACCTCAGCTACAAGCTCGCCTACGAGCGCGCCTTCCAGCCGACGGCCAACACCGAGCACTACCGCCGCTTCTACTACCAGCTCCAGAAGAACGTCGACCAGGAGATCCAGAAGGTCCTCGACAAGCTGGTGGCGACGCGCTTCTACCAGGACACGATCGTCCTCTTCACCTCGGACCACGGCGAGCTCCTCGGCTCGCACGGCGGCATCTTCCAGAAGTGGCACAACGCCTACGACGAGACGCTGCGGGTCCCGTTCATCGTCCACAACCCGCGCCTCTACGCCGGCCGCCAGACGCAGGACATGCTCACCAGCCACGTCGACATCCTGCCGACGATGCTGGCGCTGGCCGGCGCCGACCCGAACGCGTTGGCGCCCTCGCTGACGCCGACCCACAGCGACGTGCGTCCGCTGGTGGGACGCGACCTTTCGGCACTGGTCCTGGCCAGCGGCACGCCGCAGCGCGCCAACGAGCCGATCTACTTCATGACCGACGACGAGCCGACCCGCGGCAGCTACCAGGAGAACTTCACCGGCTTCACCTACACCTCGGTGCGGCAGCCGAACCACCTGGAGACCGTCATCGCCAAGGTGAACGGGCAGCTCTGGAAGTACACCCGCTACTTCGACAACCCGAACTTCTGGAACAAGCCCTGCCAGTCGGACCAGGTGCCGCGCCTCGAGCTCTACGGTGAGGCCGACCTCTGCGACACGGTGACGAAGCTCTTCCCGATACCGGACCAGCACGAGCTCTACAACCTGAGCACCGACCCGCACGAGACCACGAACCTCGCCTCCACGAATCCGTCGATGCGCGCGACGATGGCCGCCCTCCTCGTCCAGCAGCGCAACCAGAAACGCCTGACGCCCGAGAACGCCCAGGAGCAGGGCGTGACCGCCTGCCCGGTGGCGGGCTCAGCTTCGCTGAGCTTAACGCCGCGTAGCGGCGCGGCAGCTTGAAGGAGATTGTGATGAGACGCCTGGCTCTACTGCTCGTGCTTCCCACCGCCGCGGCCCTCGCCGCCCCGCCGCCGCAGGCGAAACCGAAGACGCCGAACGTCCTCTTCATCATGATGGACGACGTCGGCATCGACCAGCTGCACACCTTCAACCCGCTGGCGCCGATCCATCCCGTCACGCCCGTCCTCGACCAGATCGCGGCGAAGGGCGTCAAGTTCTCGCAGTTCCACACCATGCCGGAGTGCTCGCCGAGCCGGACGGCGTTCTTCACCGGACGCTTCCCGATGCGGACCGGCGTCACCGCGGCGCTCCTTCCCGAGGACCTTCCCGCGGCACAGATCTCCCCCTACGAGGTGACCACGCCGCAGGTGCTGAAGACCGCCGGCTACGCGAGCGCGATGCTCGGCAAGTGGCACCTGGGGGGCCCCGAGAACCCCTACGGCGACCGGACGCCCACCGTGCTCGGCTGGGACTACTACAGCGGCAATCTCTCCGGCGGCCCGCCAGGGTTCGACGTCACCGTCGGCGGCCAGTACGTGCAGGAGACGCAGGACACGACGACGTTCTCCTGCGGCTTCCCGACGGGCCCCGGCAAGGGCGCCTGCTGGCGCCAGAACCCCAACGGCAGCGCCACCCTCGACACCAACGGCGGCGCCGGATACACCGGTCCGGCCTGCGCGGCGCTGGGTGGGATCCCGGCGGTGAATGCCGCGGGCGCTCAGATCATGTCGTGCCCGGGCTGCGCGGCCCCCGACTTCACCAGGAAGAACGGCTACTACGCCTGGGAGCGCGTCACTTCCGACCAGAAGGGCTCCCGGCGCGACCTGGTGCGGCAGTACATGACGACCACTCAGACCGATCAGTCCATCGCCTGGATCAAGCAGCAGCAGGCCAGGACCGGCAAGCCGTGGATGGCCACGGTCAGCTACAACTCCGACCACATCCCGTACCAGCCGCCGCCGGACTCGATCGCGCCGGTCGGCTGCGTGGCGTCGGCCATCCCGGAGCAGCGATTCCTGAGCGACCGGATGCTCGAGGACATGGACCGGCAGATCGGCCGCCTGCTGGTCGAGACCGGCCTGGCGCAGGCGGGCCCCGGCGGCACCGTCGTCTACACGCCGGGGGCGACCGACACCATGGTCGTCATCGTCGGCGACAACGGCTCCTTCCTGCCGAGCGTGAAGTACCCCTACAACCCGCTGCGCTCCAAGGGATCGGTCTACGAGACCGGCATCCTGGCGCCGCTGATCGTCGCCGGCCCGATGGTGGCCTCGCCCGGCCGTACCGTCGACGAGCTGACCAGCTGCGTCGACCTCTTCGAGCTCTTCGGCGAGCTGGCCGGTTTGAACGTCCGGAAGGCGGTGCCTGAGGAGCACGCCCTGGACAGCCGCGGCATGCTGGCCTACCTTCAGAACCCCGCGCAGGACAGCCTGCGCAGCCACGCCTTCTCGCAGCTGGGCGACGGGCTGAAGCCCCCGAGCGTGCAGATCTGGCCGTGCGTCCTGAACTTCGGCCAGAACATCTGCACCGACATCCTGCTGACGACCGAAAGTCTCTGCGAGGCGGCCGGCGGGACGTCGTGGGGCCCCGAGGGCGGCCAGACGAGCCGGCACTGCGATCTGGGCGACGACTGCCCGGTGCAGACCTACAGCACCTGCTGCGCGCTGTACGACGGAGACGAATACGACCAGCTGACCGTGGTGCCGAAGCGCTCCTGGTCGATCAAGAACAACGCGGGCTACAAGCTGGTTCGCATCGAGCAGCCCGAGTGCCTGCGCGAGCATCCCGAGGACGTCTACAAGCTCGAGCTCTACAAGCTGGGGCCGCAGCTCAGCCTCGCGAACCCGCTCGGCATCGACAACGAAGACGACAACCTGCTTCTCGGCACGCTGACCCCCGAGGCGCAGGCGAACTTCCAGGAGCTGCAAACCTCGCTGGCGGCGCAGCTCGACTCCGAGGTGGCCTGCCCCGGCGACGGCAACCTCGACAAGAAGGTGGACGGCAAGGACATCGCGGGCGTCCTGACCAACGCCGGGCAGCCGAGCGTCTTCGACTTCAACGCCGACGGGATCACCGACGAGGCCGACCTGGCGATCGTCCAGGCCAACCTCGGCACCAACTGCGCTCACTGAGGACGGCGATGAGACGGGCGGCGCTTCTGCTGGTGATGCTCGCGAACGCGGGCGCCTCGCTGGCCGAGGTCCGCCCGACGCCGGATCAGGTGGTGATGCTGCACCTGGAGCGCGGCGGCAAGCACATCCGCCACGAGATCCCCTTCCACTTCCCGCGCACGCGGTCGTTCCGCTTCTGCATCCCGAAGTCGGAGCGCTTCATCCGCTACGTCGAGGTGCTGCGCGAGGGCTCTCCTGCGGTCGTGCTGCGCATCCCCCGCGGCGCCCCCTGCCTCACCCGCACGCTCGAGGCCGGCGACTACCGGCTGGTGGTCGAGCACGACGGTTCCGAGGTCCCGGCTGGCGGCAAGCGGGCCTTCGTCCACGTCCCGCGCTTGAAGCAGGGGACTCTGACCGCGGCCGCGCCCAGCGGCTTCGATGCCACCTGCGGTTCCGACAATTGGTACCCCAATCTCTACACCTTCACCGCGCCAGACGGCTCCTACGTCAACGGAGGCGGGGCGGTGCACACCGGCACGACCCCCGACGACCTCGTCGCCCCGGGCGGCTGGTCAATTTGCCCCGACGGGCTCGGGACCTACACGGTCACCCACCTCGACACCTCGAGCTCCTACTTCACGACCGCGGCTCCGCCGGCGACCGATCGCCGCATCCTCGACAGCACGTCGGGGACGCCGGCCAGGTTCAAGGTCGTCGACCTCGGAGACTCCCAGTTCACGCTTTCGGCGAGCTTCGACGGGGCGCTCTATCCCGTCGTCGTCGGGCCGGACGGCGTGCTGAGCTGGGCCGACTCCGGCAACCCGACCGTCTTCACGATCGCCATCGTCACGCAGAAGGGCCTCGCGGACTACCCGCCGCTGCAGGTGGGCGAGGTCGGCTTCTACGTGCAGTCTTGCAACTACGACGCGTGGCCGCGGTACGTCGTCCGCCGCGACGTCCCGAGCCTGGCGCCCTTCAACGCCTTCTTCACCGGCCCCCTCGACAACAGCTTCGCGTCCCTCCAGACCGGCCCGCAGACCGCCACCAGGATCTACGCGGACGCGAACTACGCCGGAGCCACCCAGACGGCCGGCGCGCCCGTCTCCTGCCTCAGCGGCGCGCTGGCGGGCAGCGTCTCGTCCATCGAGGTCCTCCCCGACCGCGAGCTCATCATCGCCACCGACACCTGCAAGAGCTGCGACCTCTCCGGCGTCAACCTGAGCGGCCTCGACCTCTCCGGCGGCCAGTTCCAGGGCTCGACCTTCACCGGCGCGGACCTGACCGGCACGAACTTCCAGTCGGCCAGCCTCGACGGCGCGAGCTTCGCCGGCGCGACGACGGTGCTGACGAACACCAGCTTCCTGGGCGCGATCGTGCGCTGCACCAGCTTCGCGGCGAACAACCTCTCGAGCGCCACGTTCCAGATCCCCAACGTCTTCAAGCCGATCCTGACCACCGATTTCTCCTGCTGGCTGGACCTCGCCGGCGCCACCCTCAACCTCGACAGCTTCTCGCTCGACGACTGGCGCTACATGGACCTGAGCGGCGCCTCGATCACCGGCGGCCTCAGCGGCGTCACCCTCTCTCCCACCAGCGAGGGAAAGCCGCGCGACTTCTCGGGCGGGATCTTCGACCACATGGAGCTCCAGGGCACGAAGCTGGACGGCGCCAACTTCGGCTGCGCGACCAGCGGCACCGGCGGACCCGTCTGCACCCGGCTCACCGGGACGAACCTGATCGGCGCCAGCCTGAAGAAGGCGACGTTCACCAGCGCCGTCCTCCAGGGCGCCAAGCTCGGCTACGCGAACCTCGATGCCGCCAACCTCTGTGGCGCGCGGCTGAACGAGTCGGCGGCCGGGCAGTCGGCGAGCCTCGTCGGCGCGTTCCTGCACGCCGTCAACCTGGCGCAGGCCGACCTCACCGGCGCCGACCTCACCAACGCCAGCTTCTACAGCGGCTTCTCGAGCGGCAGCGGCCCCTCCAGCTGCCAGCCGTCGCCGATCTGCAACCCCACGCCGACCTGCGCCAGCGCCGTCAAGGCGACCCTGAACAACGCGATCTTCTCGGGGGCCTACCTCTCCGGCGTCGACTTCACCGACGCGACCCCGCAGGGCGTGGACTTCTCCAATGCCTACCTGCCCGGCGCCAACTTCACCAACGCGAACCTGAGCCGGGACGAGCGGACGCTCAAGCGCACGAACTTCACCGGTGCCACCCTGCAGGGCGCCACGCTCCCGCAGACTACCGACTACGCGACGTTCCTGAGCGGCTACGTGAACCTCGCCTCGAGCGGGACGCTGCTGGTGAAGATCCCGGACGAGAACCTGAAGTTCACCGGCTTCAAGCCGGCCACGAACCGGACGCCCGGCTGCGTGCAGTACACCTATAGCCACCCCACCGCCGTCACCGGCAGCACCGGGACCACCAACACCTGTCCCAACGGCGACTTCGGCCCCTGCTCGAACGCGCAGTGGACGGCACCGCAGGTGCCCGCGCCGGCCCTGCCGTCGAACTGCACGTCCTCCACCTACGACTACAACTGGCTTTCCCCCCCGCAGTGAGGACGACGATGAGACGCAGCTCTCTTCTCGTCGCCATGGTCGTGCTCGCGGGCGCCTTCGGCGCGCGTGCGCAGGGCCGTTTCACCCCCGATGACGTGGTAATGCTCCACCTCACGCGGGGCGGCCAGCACGTCGAGCGCACCGTTCCCTTCCACTTCCCGCGGACGCGCTCCTTCCGCTTCTGCATCCCCAAGGACGAGCCCTACATCCGCTCGGTCACCGTCCTCCGCGACGAGAACCCGGCGGTGGTGCTCCGCATCCCGCGCGGCGCTCCCTGCGTCACCCGCACGCTCGAGGCCGGCTTCTACCGCCTGGTGGTCGACCACGATGGCACCGCGGTTCCCCCCGACGGCGCCCGCGCCTTCGTCCACGTACCGCGCATCAAGCAGGGCGCGCTCACGTCCGAGGGGACGCCGAGCGGCTTCACCTGCAACGCCACCTACGGCGACGTCCACTACACCTTCACCGCTCCCGACGGCAGTTACGTCAACGGCAACAGCTCCTCGGTCTACACGCGCGCGACCCCCGACGACCTCTACAGCCCCGGCGGCTGGAAGATCTGCCCGGACGGGCTCGGCAACTACACCGTCGGGCACTCGTTCGCGACGACCTCCTACTGGACCGCCAGCGGCCCGCCCGGGACCGACACCCTCATCCACTCCAGCACCAGCGGGCCGGGCGCGAAGTTCAAGCTGGTGGACCTCGGGAGCGGGCAGTTCACGCTGTCGGCCAACTTCGGCGGGACGCTCTATCCCATCGTCGTGTCCGCCGGCGCGCTCCACTGGGCGACCTTCGGCTCGCCGGCCGTCTTCACGATCGCCCTCGTCACCCAGTTCGGCAATTCCGGCAGCTACCCGCCGCTCCAGGCCGGGGAGGCCGGCTTCCACCGGGACTGCGGCTACACGCCCGGCCCACGCGTCCTCTTCCGCCGCGACGTCCCCGACCTGGCGCCCTTCGTCTCGCTCTTCGCGACCCTCGACAACACGTTCTCGTCGCTTCGCACCGGACCGCAGACCGCGACGAGGTTCTTCGCCGACGCGGGCTACGGCGGCGCCTCGCAGGTCGCCACGGCCGACGTGTCGTGCCTGAGCGGTCCCCTGCAGGACGCGATCTCCTCGGTCGAGGTCCTTCCCGACCGCGAGCTCGTCGCCGCCACCAAGCAGTGCCAGAGCTGCAACCTCTCCAGTGTCGACCTCAGCGGTCTCGACCTCTCCGGCGGCCAGTTCCAGAACTCCACGTTCACCGGCGCCAACCTGACCGGCACGACCTTCCAGTCCGCCAACCTGAGCGGCGCGCACCTGGGCGGGGCCGACACGATGATGACCAACACCAGCTTCCTGGGCGCCGTCGTGCGCTGCACCAGCTTCGCCGGGGCGGACCTCTCGACCGCCACCTTCCAGCTCCCGCAATACGGGATCAAGCCGGTCGTCACCACCGACTTCTCCTGCCGGCTGGACCTGACCGGCGCGACGTTCGGGCTGTCGACGTTCCCGCTCAGCCAGTGGCGCTTCGCGGACCTGACCGGCGCCAAGATCGACCTCACCGGCGTCACGCTCTCCACCGACGCGAGCCCGCTCGACCTCTCGGGCGCCATCCTCGACGACCACGATTTCAGCGGCTCGACGCTGGACGCCGCGAACCTGGGCTGCGCGGCCAGCGGCAGCGGGGCGCCCGTCTGCACGCGGCTGACCCGGGCGATCTTCGACAACGCTTCCCTCCGGAAGGCGAACCTGGCGGGCGCGCTCCTGAACGATGCCCAGCTCTTCCAGGCGAACCTCGACGGCGCCGACCTCACCGGCGCGCAGCTCCGCTCGGCGACCCTCGACGGGGCGTTCCTCCGCAACGCCAGCCTTGCGAACGCCGACCTCACCGGCGCCTTCCTGAAGTACGCCAGCTTCCATGGCGGCGACGCCGCCGGCGCCAGGCTCGACAGCACGACGTTCACCGGCGCCTACCTCGCCGGCGCCGACTTCAGCGGGGCCTGCGCCATCGCGGCGAACTTCTCCGGCGCCTACCTCCCCGGCGCGAGCTTCGACGGAGCGCGCCTGCGGTCCGACGTCACCACCGGCAGCAGCGCGAGCTTCAGCAAGGCATTCCTGCAGGGGGCGAGCTTCTCCGGCGCCGACGTCGAGAACGCCAGCTTCCTGAGCGCCTACGTGAACCTGACCTCGGGCGGCACCCTGCTGGTGCAGCTCCCCGGCGACAACGTCGCCTTCGCCGGCTTCCAGCCGTCCGCGGGGGCGACGCCAGGCTGCGTCTCGTTCCCTTACGCCACGTCCACCACGACGCCCACGACCGACGACAGCAACACCTGCCCCAACGGCGGCACCGGCCCGTGCACCGCCGCGCAGTGGAGCACCCCGTACCTGGCGCCGCCCGTCCTTCCGGCGGGCTGCTCCACCGCCACGGCCGATCAGAGCTGGTAGCCCTTCCCATCGAGACGGAGGAGGAGAAGATGGCCAAGAAGCAGACGGCACCGCGCGCCGAGGTGCGTGCGATGCACGCCAAGGCGTCGCCGGAGGCGACGCACCTGAGCCGGAGGAAGTTCCTCGAGTACGCGGCGGGGGCGGGCGCGCTCCTGGGAGCGGGGTTCCCGCGGTGGGCGTTCGCGGCGCCGAGCAGCGGCAAGACGGAGTCGCGCACCTACGTCTTCAACTTCGGGCACATGGCGACCTCGGTCCACGACCTGGTGCTGGTGGCCGGCCACCGCCGCATCAAGCTCAACGAGGCGACACAGGCCGACCGCCGCAAGGCGCGGCTCAGGCACCCGATCCTCAAGTTCGTGCCGGACGAGCACCTCACCCACCACGTGACGGTCGACCTGCCGTCCGACGCACTCCAGCTCTGCTACGTGCAGCGCATCCACCGCGGGCGGAAGGACGGGCGCTGGTCGATGGCGCACGTCTTCTTCCATCACCCGGCCTCGGCTCTCCACGAAGCCAAGCGGCGCCATGGCCTCCTGGGGGGAACCGCCTCGCACCCGGTGCCCCACAAGTGGAAGAAGTACGGCCTCACCGCCACGCATCGCGTCGCGCTGAACGACCCGGTGGGCGAGGAATCGCTGCAGGACACCAGCAGCCACGCCGTCTCGTTGGTGGCCGGCCATCCCGAGCTGATGGCCGGCGAGCCGAACGCCGCCGCCCACATCCAGACCAACATCATCGCGACCCAGGAGGCCACCGACCAGCTCGCACAGGTGCTCACCGACCAGGGGCCGGCGACGGTCGACGGTGGCTGGGCCACGCAGACGCCGCTCATCAATGACGCGACCGGCCAGCCCTACCTGAACTCCCAGGGGCAGGTCCAGTACGTGCCGGTCTACTCGCAGCTCACCGGCCTCTTCCTGGGCCAGGCCATCCAGCCGTCGCTCGACACGGTCAAGAACGACACCTCGCTGGGCGTCAACGTCACCGACATCGACCCCACCACCATCACCGGCGGCGATGCCGGCGCGCCCACCAACGGCGCGGTCTGGACGCTCCACGACGGCCAGGCCGCTGTGACACAAGTGGTGCAGGCGACCCCGCCGGCGCAGGGAGCCGCGCCGCTCCTTACCGGAGAGACGGCGCTCGACTGGCAGCTCGAGCACCAGAACCCGCGGAACGGCTACTCGCTGAAGATCTCGGGCGCCCCGATCGAGGACGGCGAGGCAAAGCTCGAGTTCCTGGCCAAGAACTGGTACGTCCGCTACCTCTCGCTCTTCGTCCGCTACCTCGACGGCAACGATCAGCCGATCCCGCTGGCCAACCTGGACCTCGAGGACAAGTGGCCCGAAGACTGGGAGGAGCGCACCAACACCGACTACGACGCCTACCTCCGGCTGGTCAACCCGCAGTGGGTGATCCTCGGCTTCCCGGTCGGGACGCGGGAGCTGGAGGCGAAGATCCCGATCCCGGCCGAGGCGGCCTCGGTCCAGATCCTGGCGGGCGGCCTCGGCAGCGGCGGCACCTCCTTCACCGGCACGAACGCTCCCGGCCAGGCGATGACCGTGATCTTCAACCTGGCGGTGCCCTCGCTGCTCCTGGCGCTGGCGGCGGCGCCGGGCATGGTGACTCTGTCAGCCGCGCTGGAGGTGGACGAGACGGCGCTGGAGATGGTCTCGATCGCCCTCGAGGCCTTCAACCTGCTCGGTCTCGACTACAGCGAGCCGGACGGCTTCAAGGAGATGGCGGTCGAGATCGCGCTGTCGCTCCTCAAGATCGGCGCCGAGCCGATGGTCGAGCTGATCGCCGAGTCGATCCAGACCGGAGAGGCGGAATCGGCGGTCCTGGACGCGATCCCGATCATCGGCTGGACGCTGGAGGCCATCTGGGCCGCGAACCTCCTGGCCTCGGTGGTCACGACCTCGACGCAGGTCGGCAACTCACCGAAGGTCTACCACGACACCGTCCGCTTCACCCACGACGTTCAGGTCACGATCTCCCACGACCCGGACGACGCCGCCGGCTTCCCGGCCACCGCCAACCACTACATCGTCACCGCCCAGTTCGACGGCGGCACGCCGCACGTGATCCGGCAGAACATGCCGGGCACCACCGTCACCAAGCCCATTGTCGTGACGTTCGAGGACGTGCCGGCCGGCGGCAACGTGAAGATCGACGTCGGCTTCTACTCGTCGACCGACTACCTGGTCGGCCAGGGCACCGTCTGTCCGGTCCCGAACCCCGCCACCACCGACACCGTCGCGCTGGCGGTCACCATCAAAGAGATCGAGGTGCCGCTCCTCTCCACGACGCACTACTCCCACAAGGAGATCATCTCCCTCGACAGCAGCGGCAACCACGTCTGGAAGGCGCAGACGCAGGCGCCGTCGACCGTCAACCCCAACGGCAGCTGCGGGAACGTCAACGGCGACATCTGCTCGCTGACCGGCATCACCATCAGCTCGCGGAACGCGGCGGTGGGCTATGCCTGGCAGGCCTACAACAGCGCCGTCAAGGACTGCGCCTCGGGCGCGCTCGGCCAGCTGCACGAGTTCGCCAACATCTCGATCACCGAGAACCCGCAGAGCAAGTACCTCTTCTCCAGCTGCGGCTTCAGCGGCGCCTCGCGCATCGTCTACGACCTGATGGGCAAGCTCGACTGGAACTTCTACCTGGACACCACCGGCGGCGGCAACTACATCCGCCAGATCATTCTCGGCGCGACCCCGGGCTTCGACGGTCCGACCTCGAACAAGGCGTTCGGCCGGCTCCAGCTCCCCTGCGACGCGCTGCTCCTCCACCCGGCCGGCAAGATCGTCAGCATCAGCACCTCGGCCAACAAGATCGAGGTGCTCGACCTGCCGCCGGCGGCCGTCGCCGACGCCCAGGCGCCGGTCAGCGAGGTGCGCAGCGGCGTCGGCACGCGCCCCGGCCTGATCAGCGGCCCGACCCACGCCGCCATGAGCTCGGACGGCGCGATCCTGGTGCTGGAGAGCCAGAACAACCGCATCCAGGCGTTCGACCTGGGCGGAAACCCGGTGCCGCACTTCGGCAACGGCGCCTACTTCTTCCAGCTCACCGACCGCCCGGCCGGCGGCGCCTACCTGGACATCTCGGTCGAGTACAGCGGCTACATCTTCGTGCTCTCTTACGCGCATCCCGCTTCGGCCTACGAGTACCGGCTCGACATCTACACGCCGGCCGGCGCCTGGCTCTCGCGCACCACCGGCATCAATGCCGACAAGCTGGCGGTCAACTACTGGCGCGACCTCTTCACCCTCAATTACGAGGCGCTGAAGCTGCCGAACGGGACGTTCCCGGCGCGCACCGAGCCGTCGGTCAGCCACTGGATCCCGTCCACGCCGGACGGGCCGGTCAACGTCCTGCCCTACATCGCGTGCCCGTGAAGGAGCGAGTTATGAGAGCTCTCGTGCTGATCGCCTGCCTGCTGCTGAGTGCCGTATCCGCGCCGGCCGCGCCTGCGGCCCGCTGCCAGACGTATCCCGAGTGCAAGAACCTCGGGATCGCGGCCTACTTCTACGGCTACCCGCTGGTCATCATGGGCGTCTCGGCCGACGTGGCGACGAACGTCCCCGACGCGACCTCGCAGAACGGCCGCGCCCCGGTGAACCAGTTCTCGCACAACGCCCTCCCCGACGAGACCTACCTGGACATCGTGCTGCCGAGCGTCAGCACGCCGTACTCGAACGCCATCCTCGACCTCACCAAGGAGCCGGTGGTCATGCACCTGCCGGACTTCGGCGACCGCTGGTTCCTGGTCCAGGTCCTGGACTTCTGGACGAACTCGGCCGGCGAGGAGACCAGCTGCGAGGACGGCGCCGACGGCTTCTGCGCGGTCGGCACCCGCTACCACACGACGGAAGGCGACTACGCCTTCGTCGGCCCGGGCTTCACCGGCACGCTGCCGGCCTCCATCAAGCAGAAGATCGTGATGCCGACGAACCAGGTCCTGCTGGCCGGCCGCATCTTCACCGAGGGCACGGCCGAGGACATGGAGATCGTGCGCGGCTTCCAGGCGCAGATGACGCTGACGCCGCTCGGGAAGTACGGGAAGAGCTACGCGCCGCCGGTGCACGCGCCCGTCGACCCGCTCGTCGACATGGAGACCGGGCCCCGCGACCAGACGGCCGCGCTGGACGCCGGCACGTTCTTCAAGAAGCTCGCGGATCTGATGGTGAAGAACCCGCCGCTGCCGGCGGACGGCCCGGCGGTCGCGGCGATCTCGCGGATCGGCATCGTCCCGGGCAAGCCGTTCGACATCCGCAAGCTGGACGCGGCGACGCGCCAGGCGGTGATCGACGGCTACGCGGCGGCACAGCAGCTCCTGGTCGCCCAGTCCACGAACTACACCCTCACCCCGACGCACTGGAGCATGACGCTCGACCTCGGCAACTGGGGGACGCGCTACGCGGAGCGGGCCATCGTCGCCTACGGCGCGCTCGGCGCGAACCTCTACAAGGACGCGGTCTACGCCGGCGCCATCAAGGACGCGCAGAACGAGGAGCTGGTCGGGGACCACCGCTACAAGATCCACTTCGCGGCCGGTGAGCTGCCGCCGGCCGGTCCCGAGGCCTTCTGGTCGGTGACGCTCTACGCCCGGCCGCAGGAGAACCTCTACGGCAACCCGCTGCACCGCTACGCGCTCGGCATCCCACCGGCGCAGGGGCATGCGATGGAGTTCAACCCCGACGGCTCGCTCGACATCACCCTCCAGCACGACGCGCCGCCCGAGGGGACGCTGCAGCACCACAACTGGATCCCGACGCCGGGGGCAGGCGACAAGTACCTGCTCCTCCTTCGGATGTACGACCCGACGCCGGAGCTCTTCGCCGGATGGGTGCCGCCGTCCGTCGAGAGGAACGACCCGTAGAGCGCCGCGAGCCGGCCCGATATCATCGGCCATGGGTCGAGACACCTCCTCGTTCGTCCCGCCGGCTCCGGGCTCCTGGGAGCTCGAGCAGACGCACCTGACGAAGCCGCCGTCGACGTTCCTGGGCGCGATCTTCCCGGAGGCGATGGTGCGCGGCTTCAAGGAGGGCACCCGCCACTACGGCGCGCTACTCTCGCACCTCGACGTCGCCCTCGTTCAGCGGTTCGTCTACGTGTGCCCGCGGCCGGTCGGCGCGCCGAAGGCCGCCAAGGGGCCGCCGCCCAGGCCGCTCTTCGCGCTCCTCCGCCGGCTCCATCCGGAGATCCGGCGGCGCGTCGCGCGTGCCTCCGAGACCTTCCGCGATCGGATCTGGCGCGACGACCTCCGGCTGTGGGACACCGAGGTGAAGCCGAGCATCAAGGCCGAGGCCAAAGCCCTGCGTGCCGAGGACCTCGTGGCGATGACGGTCGAGGCGCTTGCCGGCCACGCCGCGCGGGCGGCGGCGTTCCTGGGCAAGACGATCTACTGGCACCACCGCTTCAACCTCTGCAACATGGTCCCGCTCGGCGACTTGCTGGCGCACGTCCAGGAATGGGGCGGCGTGCCCCCCCACGAGGTGCTCCAGGCGCTGCGTGGCGCTTCCCCGGCTTCGGCGGGAGCCCTCGAGGAGATGGTCGCGCTGCGCGAGGCGCTCGCCGGCGACGCCGAGGCAACCGCGATCCTGGAGTCGGATCAGCCGGCAGGACAGATCGTGGCCGCGCTCGCCTCCCGGCCCACGCCGGTCGGGCCGGCGGCGCGCGCCTACCTCGACGAGGCCGGCACGCGCGTCCTCGGCTCGTATGACCCGGCCGAGAAGCTCGGCCGGGAGCAGCCGGACGTCCTGGTCAAGATTCTCCGCAGCCTGACGTCGGGCCGGGCCGACGTCGAACGGACCACGGCATCCGCCGCTGCCGCGGCCGCGCTGCGGGCACGGATGCCGGAAGCTCGGCGGCCGCTGTTCGACGAGCTCTTCGCCGAGGCGCTCCTCACCTACCGCATCCGCGACGAGCGGAACTTCGACGCCGACGCCCTGGGGAGCGGGATCGCCCGCCGCGCGCTGCTGGAGGCGGGACGCCGCCTCGCCGAGCGCGGGGCCGTCGCCGAGCCCGAGCACCTGGCCGAGGCGACGCCCGACGAGGTCCAGGCGCTGCTCCTCGGCCGCGGCGGACCGAGTGCCGGCGAGCTCGCCGCCCGGGCCCGCTTCCGGCAGGAGGCGAAGATGTCCGAGGCTCCGGAGCGGCTCGGGATCCCGCCGTCGGCACCGCCCCCGGCCGACTGGCTGCCCCGAGACGCGGCGCGGCTGCAGCGCGCGGTGGCCATCGTCCTGGAGCTCATGTTCGCGGCGCGGCAGGAGCGCCAGGGCAAGAAGCTCACCGGCTTTGCCGCCAGCGCCGGGCGCTTCGAGGGACCGGCCCGCGTGGTGAGCGGACCGGAGGAGCTCCACCTGGTGAGGCAAGGCGAGGTGCTGGTCGCCTCGTCCACCTCGCCCAGCTTCAACCTCGTCCTGCCGCTGCTCGGGGCCATCGTCACCGAGCGCGGCGGGGCGCTGTGCCACGCCGCGATCGTGGCGCGCGAGTACGGGTTGCCGGCGGTGGTCGGGTGCGGCGGCGCGCTGAGCGCGGTGACGAGCGGCGACCGTGTGCGGGTGGACGGCGACACGGGGGAGATGTGGATCCTCGGGCCGTCCTGAGGCCGGTTCCGCTCGTCGACGCCGCCGACGAATCGGTGTTCGGAGGGAAGGCGGCCAGCCTGGCGGCGTCGCTGCGGGCCGGGCTGCCGGTGCCCCCGGGCGCTGCGCTCTCGACCGCGCTGGTCGCGGCGGTCGCCGCTGGAGACGCCGGCGCGATCGACGCGGTCCTGACCAGCCCGCACCTCCCGCGCGGCGCGGTCGCGGTCCGTTCGTCGGCGGTGGGAGAGGACTCGAAGACCGCCAGCTTCGCCGGGCTGCACGCCACCAGGCTGAACGTGGACGCCGCCGCCATCCCGGCCGCGGTGGGCGAGGTCTGGCGCTCGGCCCGCACGCCGCTGGCCATGGCCTACCGCGCCCGGCACGCCGTCGCCGGAGAGCCCTCGATCGCGGCCGTGGTCCAGCAGCTGGTCCGCCCGGTGGCCGCCGGCGTCCTCTTCACGCGCAACCCGATGACCGGTGCCGACGAGCGCGTGATCAACGCGGCCTGGGGGCTGGGCGAGGCGGTGGTGAGCGGCCGGGTGGTACCCGACGTCTACCGGCTGGACGCGCAGGGACGCGCGCTCGAGGCGACCGCCGGTGACAAGGACGTCGAGATCACCGGCCACGACGCCAGCGGCGCGGTCGAGGTGCCGGTCGACGCCTCGAGGCGGCGCGCGCTCTGCCTCACGCCCGCGCACCTCCAGGCGCTGCACGAGCTGGCGGTCCGTTGCCAGCGGGTGGCGGGGCCGGCCCTGGACATCGAGTGGGCGCTCGCCGCGGACGGGTCGCTCTTCCTGCTCCAGGCGCGCCCCATCACCGCCGGTCGGACCAGGGCTTGATCGCCGAGGGCGACCCGGCATTCCCGGCCGGCGGCGGCCGCCTCCTGGCGTCGGTCGCGCTGGCGGCGGCGCTCACGCCCCTCAACTCCACGATGATCGTGGTGGCGCTGCGCGCCATCGGCGCCGAGTTCCAGGCGGCGCCGTCCACGGTCACCGTCTGGGTGGTGACCGCCTACCTGGTCGCGACCGTGGTGTCCCAGATGCCGGCCGGCAGCGTCGCCGACCGGATCGGCTACGGCCGCACGCTGGCCGCCGGCCGCTGGCTCTTCGCCGCGGGGACGGCGGCCGCCTGCCTGGCGCCCTCGCTCCCGCTGGTCGTGGCCGGCCGGCTGCTGATGGCGGCCGGCGGGTCGCTGATGGTGCCGACCGCGATGGCGATGCTGCGCGTCGCCACGCCCCCCGCGCGCCGGGCCCGCGCCTTCGGCGCCATGGGGGCGGTCATGGGCGGGGCGGCGACGCTGGGACCGGCGCTGGGCACCCTGGTCATCGCCAGCGCGAGCTGGCGCGTCCTCTTCCTGGTCAACATCCCGCTGGTCGCCGCGTCGTGGCTGCTGCAGCCCCGCGGTCTCGCCGCGCCCCCGGAGACCCGGGCCCGCGCCCGGTTCGACGCGCTGGGCAGCGTCCTGATGGGCGTCTCGCTGGCCCTCCTGGTGCTGGCGACGCGGCTGACGGGCGCCTCGGCGGCCGCCGCGGCCGGGGTCGCCCTGGCGCTCTTCGCGGTGCTCGTCCGGCACGAGCGCCGCACGCCGGCGCCGGTCTTCGACGTGACGCTCTTCTCGGTGCGCCCCTTCGTCGCCGGCTCCGCGGTCATCGCGCTGCAGAACCTGGCGATGTACGCCCTCCTCATCCAGATACCCTTCCTCTTCGCCGGCAGCTCCGTCAAGGGCGACGCCCGTCTCGGCCTCGCCGTGCTGGCGATGACCGCCACCATGACGGTGTCGTCGCCGGTGGGCGGGCGGCTGGCCGAGCGATTCGGCGCGCGGCTCATGGTCGTCTGCGGCGGCCTGCTGGGCTGCGCGGGCACCGTCTGGCTGGCGACCCTCGGTCCCGCCGCGAGCACCATGCAGATCGCCAGCCGTCTGGTGCTCGTCGGCCTGGGGCTGGGCGCGTCCACCGGGCCGGCGCAGGCGGAGTCGTTGAGCGCCATCGCTCGGGAGCGCAGCGGCATGGCGGCGGCGGCGGTCTCGACCCTGCGTTACCTGGGCGGCATCCTGGGCACGGCGATCCTCGGCATCGCGCTCGGCTCCGGACACGCATCGGCGGATCGCCAGCAGGTGGTGCTGGTCATCTTCGCGGCCGCCTTCGCCGCGTCCGCCCTGTGCGGGCTGGCCTTCGCGCCGCTGGCGCTCCGAAGCCGCGAGGCCGCCGGCGCCGGGGCCGGATGAAGCTCCCGACTACCCTCCCGGGGAGTACCTCCGGATCAGGGCATTTGACGGGACGCTCCCCGGCTCGCCCACTTTGCGCGCCACCTCGACGCCGCCCACCGGCAGCGCGTCCGGAGCCAGGAGGCCCAGCTGCACCAGCACCGACGCCTGGTCCCAGTAGATCCGCTCGCCGGAGATCCGGCCGTCGGCAAACTCCACGACCACCAGGATCGCCACCTCGGCGCGCCGTCCCGTCGGGCGGACGCCGGGCAGCATCCAGGGCATCTCGATCGTGTGGGTGAACCGGTAGATCAGCTCGTCCACCAGCCGGTCCTCCCCGACCGTGCGCGAGAGCGGGACGACCTCGGTGTCCGGCGGGTGGCAGGGCAGGAACCACTGGCCGTAGAAGCTGGCCACCTCCCCGGCCCCGTCGCCGCCGGTCATGACCGGCACGTGGTTCACCCGCGGCGCGGCGTTCATCGTCGCCATCGTCTTCTCGACGCTCCTGTCCTGGAACTCGGCGGCCATGTGCGACTCCCAGAGGCGGACCATCTCGTCTCTCGTCATGCGACGAGCATAGACGTCGGCGGCGGACGCCGTCCTACTCCCTGAGCGCCTGGACGGGGTCCACCGACGCGGCGCGGCGCGCCGGGAAGAAGCTGGCGGCCATGGCCACCGCCGCGAGGCTGAGCACCGAAAGCGCGATGGCGCGCGGGTCGCCGGGCGTCATGCCGAAGAGGAGCGCCCGCGCCGCCAGCGAGCCCAGGACCGCCAGCACGGTGCCGGCGCCGAGCCCGATGCCCAGCAACGTCCCCGCCTCGCGGAGCACCATGGTGACGATGCTGCGCCGGTCGGCGCCCAGCGCCATCCGCACCCCGATCTCGTTGCGCCGGCGCGTCACCATGTAAGACACCACGCCGTAGAGCCCGACCATCGCCAGCACCGCGGCCAGCAGGCCGAAGAAGCCGGAGAGCGTCGCCATCAGCCGCTCCCTCACCAGCGTCTCCCTCACCATCACCTCGAAGGGGCGGCTGCGCATGAGCGCCGCCGGCCAGCCGTCGGCCAGCATGGCCTTCACCGAGCGCGTCACCTCGTCCGGCGGCAGGGTGGAGCGCACCATCGCCGTCAGCCCTGGCCAGGTCGATTCGTCCTGCCCGTCCGGCAGGAAGACCAGCGGCGTGAACTCCTCACGCATGCTGCGGTACTTGACGTCCTTCACCAGCCCCACGATCTGGTAGACCGCGTCCGGCCGGCCGCGCGAACGTGCGTGGGAGAGCGTCTTCCCGATCGGGCTGCCCTCCTTCAGGAACTTCTTCACGAACATCTCGGTCACGATCGCCACCCGCGGCGCGTTCAGGTCGTCGCGGTCGGTGAAGTCGCGGCCGGCCAGGAGCGGCGTCTCCAGGGTGCGGAAGTAGCCGGCGCCGACGCGGTTGAAGTTCGCGATCTGCCGCCCCGCGCCCGGGGCCTTGGTCGTGGTCTCGGTCCAGATCACGTCGTTCCAGAGGGCGCCGGAGAGCGGCACCACGGCGACCGACGCGGCGGAGACCACGCCGGGCAGGCCGCGCAGGCGGGCCATCAGCTCGGTGCGCGCCGGCGTCCGTTTCTCGGCCGGCAGGCGGTAGGGGGAGAGGTCGACGCGCACCACCGAGACGCTCTCCCGCTGGAAGCCGGTGTCGAGCGTCACCAGGTTGCGGAACGTCCCCACGAAGAGGAGCGCCCCGAACAGCAGCACCAGCGAGAGCGCCACCTGGGCGACCACCAGCGCCCGCCGCAGGCCGAAGCGGCCGGCACCGCCGAGAACGCCGCGCGCGTTCGCCTGCAGCGCCTCGCGCGGACTGGTGCGCGACGCCTCGCGCGCCGGGGTGAGGCCGAAGAGCAGGCAGGTCGCGAGCGCGATCAGCGCGGTGAAGAGCAGGATGCGGCCGTCCGGCCTGAGGTCCACGAAGAGGCGGGCGGAGTCGGTGCTCAGGAACCGCACCAGACCGCGGGTGAGGAGCTGCGCCATCGCCGCGCCGCAGAGCGTGCCCAGCGCCGCCAGGAGCAGGCTCTCCACCAGCAGCTGGCGCACGATGCGTACGCGCGTGGCGCCCAGCGCCAGCCGCACCGCCATCTCCCTCTGGCGGGAGCTGGCGCGGGCCAGCATCAGGTTCGCGAGGTTCGCGCAGGCGATCAGCAGCACCAGCGCCGAGATCCCCATCAGCAGCCAGAGCGGCTTCTCGTAGGCCCGGCGCAGCGACGAGACGCCGGTGGCGCCGGGCTCGGCCACCAGCTGGAACCCGAGGTAGTCCTTGGAGTCGACCGCGTCGTAGCCGGGAGGCAACGTCTCCCGGAAGAGGCGGCGCGAGAGGGAGGTGAGCTGCGCCGAGGCCCGCTGGACCGTCCAGCCCGGCTTCAGCCGCCCGATCGCGCCGAGCCACCAGGCCTGCGGGCTCTCGAGGAACTTCTCCTCCGGATGGAAGAGCGCCTCGGCGCAAATCGGCAACGCCACGTCGAAGGAGCGCCCCACCTCCACCCCGAAGAATCCGGCCTGGCTCACGCCGAGGACCTCCACCGGTCGGCCGTCGAGGGTGATGCTGCGCCCCACCGCGGAGGGGGCGCCGCCGAACTCGCGCTTCCAGAACGCGCTGGAGAGGACGACGCCGCCGGCGCAGCCGGGCCGGTCGTCGGCCGGCGAAATCAGTCGCCCCACCGCCGGGATGACCCGCAGCGTGTCGAAGAAGGCGCCGCTCACCCAGAGGCCTTCGGCCATCCGCGACTCGCCGCTCTTGGAGAGCTCGAGCGGCTCGGTGCCCCAGGCGGCGAGCGCGGAGAAGCCCTCCTGCTCCTGCTGGACCCGCTGCCAGATCCTGTAGGTCAGCTCGGGCGTGCGGCCGCTGGCGTTGCCGGTCCGGACCGGGGCCGGGATGCGGACCACCGCCAGCTCCTCCGCCTGCGGGACCGGCAGCGCGCGCAGGCGGACGGCGTCGACCAGCTGGAAGATCGCGGTGTTGGCGCCGGTGCCGAGCGCCAGCGAGAGGACGGCCACCGCGGTGAAGCCGGGGTGCAGCCGCAGCTGCCGCGCCGCGTACCAGGCATCGCCGCCCAGGCCGCGGAACCACCCGGGTGAATCCTGTCCCGCCGCCGGCGGCGCGGACGGCGCGGGAGCCGCCACCTCGCGCAGCCCGGCGGTGAGGCTGCCGCTCGTCACCTCGGCCAGCAGCGCACGCTCGGCCTCGTCCGGGGCGGTGCCGCGCAGCACCAGCTCCTCGTAACGGTCCTGGAGGTGCTGGGTGAGCTCCTCGGCGATCGCCGCCTCCCTGGCCGCCGGCAGGCCGAGCGGGGCCAGCGACTCGCGCAGGGCGGCGCCGAAGTCAGGCACGCTCTTCCCGTCCGGACGCTTGCGGCCACACATGTTTCGTCACGACATATGTGTATCACGATGGATCCGGCAGCGTCCAGCGCTCTCTGACGGTGCCGCGGTTACCATGACGCCATGGCTTCGAGCCCCGCTGCCAGCCTGGCCGGCCTGTCCGCCATCACCGGCATCGTGCTGGGGCTCATCTCGATCATCGGCACCCAGACCGCCAGGAAGACCGCCGACTGGGCGAGCGGACTGCGCCCGGCGCGGGCGACGCTGCGCCAGACCCATGTCGTGCACGACAAGGCCACGCCCGCCCCGTACTGGACCGCTTACGGCAGGTTCGACGTCGCCTGCGGCGACTACCGGGGCGTCGCCACCTCGGGCCTGCAGACGCTGGCCAACGCGCGCGCGATGCGCGAGAAGTACGGTGCCGGCAGCAGGCACCGCACCACCAGGGAGGAGGCCGAGGAGCGGGTCAGGGACTGGAAGGTGGGCGCCACCTACGAGGCGTTCTGGCATCCGGAGGAGCCGGAGTCCGTCCACTTCTGGAAGCCGGACATGGACGCGGAGCTTCGGACCAACGGCCGGATGAAGATCGTGGCCGGCGTCCTCTTCAGCGCCGGGGTAGCCGGCATCCTGCTCCCCCTCCTGCGGCTGCTGCCGGACCGGCCGTTCAACCCCATCCCGGGCCGGCGACGGGGTCGGAAGCCGCGCGCCGGCTGACGCGGACGGAGCGTGTGGCGCACACGCGCGCGTGCGGCCCGCACGAGTGTCCAGGCGGCGCCTCCTGGTGACGCCGGGCACGGCCGCCGGCGCCCGGAACGCAGGCCCCCGTCTTGCACTGGCGCCGATCCGGAGGACACCATGACGGATTCGAAGCAGCTGCGGCGCCACCTGGCAGTGCTCGCGCTCCTGGCCGCGCCGGCCGCCGCTCAGAACCTCGCCACCAACGGTGGCTTCGACGGCAGCATCACGGGCTGGCCCGGCTTCGGCAACGCGGGCACGCTTGTGTTCTCGACTCTCGACGCGAACGGCTCTCCGAGCTCCGGCTCCCTGCAGCTCACCAACTCCAATACGGGCACCGGGACCGCCTCGCAGTTCGCGCAGTGCGTGAGCGTTCAGGGCGGCGTGAAGTACACCCTGTCCGGCAAGATCTTCGTCCCCTCGGGACAGTTCTTCACCACCACCAACCGGAACAGCCTGAGCGTGCTGTTCTACAGCCAGCCGGGCTGCACCGGCGCGATCCTGAACGGCGATCCCAAGGACGCCGCCAAGGAGCTCGACGTCTGGCACCCGGTGACCCTCACCATCACCGCGGACCCGACCGCCCGGAGCGCGCAGATCGGCGGCTTCGTGCAGAAGATCGACGCCGGGGGGAGCCGCAAGGCGCACTTCGACGACCTGGTCTTCGTGGCCTCGGGCTTGAAGACTCTGACGATCGCCTCCAGCGCCTCGATCCACGGCGTCAACAACGCGTTCTTCCACACCGACGTCTGGGTGAGCAACCGCTCCTTCCGGAATGCCCAGACGGTCACCGCCACGTATCGCTGCCAGGGCGCCTTCAACTGCTCGGGCACTCCCAAGACCCTCTCGCTGCTGCCGCGCGAGACGCGCTTGCTGGAGGACGTCGTCAGCGGCTTCTTCCTGCAACCGGAGACCGCCGGCGCCATCGAGGGGAGCTACGACGCGGCGCTCGGTGAGATCTCGGTGACGTCTCGGACCTACACCCCGTCGCTGCCGAGCCCCACGTTCGGCACGTCGATCCCGGCCTCCGACGCGACAGCCGCCACGGCGCGGGCCCTCTTCCTGGGCCTGGGCAACAACGGCGGAAACCGCTCCAGCGGCTTCCGCTCGAACGCCGGCGCCTACAGCACGGTGGCGGCGACCGTCAGCTTCCGGCTCTTCGCCGCGAATGGCCAGCAGCTCGGCTCGACGGTCGTGCGGGAGGCTCAGCCCAACCAGCCGTTCCAGATCAACGACATCTTCAACGAGGCGGGCGCCGGCTCCACCGTGACCACGAACGCCACGCTGGTCGTCAGCGCCACCGCGCCGGTCTTTCCGTTCGTGACGGTCATCGACAACCAGTCGGGCGACTCCGTCTGGACGTTGCCGACGCCGGACGAGGCGCCCTAGAGCCATAGAGCATTCGTCTCGACTCGCCCGCGTACACTGCCTCCGTGCTGTGTGAAGGCGCCCTGGGACGACCGCCCCGCGGGCGGCGGTCGTGAAGGTCCTGCAGGCGATCGCCGCGGCACTCGCGGGCGGCGTGGTGGGCTTCTTCGTGGTCACCGCATTGGCCTCCGTGGTGATGTCCGCCCTCAAGGTCTCGAATCGCGAGGGCGCCGCCGGGTACGCCGCGGTGGCCTTCGGGCTCCTCGGAGGCCTCCTGGGGATGGGGACGGGGCTATGGCTCGCGCTGAGGAACAGCGGGCTGGGGCTGGGGCGCGGCCTTCTCCACGCGGCCCTCGCCGTGGTGGGCGTCCTGGCCGTGGGGGCGCTCGTCGCCGTTCTGGTCTATTACTCGCGGCCCCACCCGCTGGAGATCGACGGCGCCCGCGCGAACCTCGAGCTCGAGCTCCGCGTGCCGCTGTCGCGCGCGCTGCCGCCAGGCATCGAGCGCTCTCTCGGCGTCACGCTCTCGACCGCGAACAGCCAGGTCGACGCCCTGGTCAGCGCCGAACGCGCCCGCCGCGAGGACGGTCACCTCGTGCTTCCCGGGGTGGTGCACCTGCCCTACCGCGAACGCCGCCGGCTCCTCACGGTGACGGTGCCGAACGGGCCGACGGAGGTCTTCGAGCTCGACATGCCCGCCAAGCCGAAGCCGTCGAAGGAGCTCGGGCCGTGGCAGCGAGCCAGCGTGGTGGACAGAAAAACGTCCGAGTCCCTCCAGCGCGGCCCGCTGCCGGACGGCTTCGAGCTGCGATACCGGGTGGCGCTCTTCGGGGAGTGATCGCTGCGACTCGTAGACTCCAGCTGGTGAAGTCCCTTTCGGCGATCGCCGCGCTGGCGCTGCTGACCGTCGCGGCGGGGTGTGGAAGGCGGCCTGACGGCGCGCCTGACAGGAAGGCGGCTGGCGCCGCGCCGGCGAGCCCGCCCGGCATGGTCTGGATCCCGGGCGGCGAATTCACGATGGGGAGCGCCGCGAACGACCCCGAGGCGCGCCCCCACGAGCTCCCCGCCCACCGTGTCCGCGTGGACGGCTTCTGGATGGACGCGACGGAAGTGACCAACGGGCAGTTCCGGGCGTTCGTGGACGCCACCAAATACGTCACCACCGCCGAGCGCAGGCCCACCTGGGAGGAGCTGAAGAAGCAGGCCGCTCCGGGTACGCCCGAGCCGCCGCCGGAGAGCCTGGTCGCGGCCTCGCTGGTCTTCTCGCCACCGCGAGGGCCCGTCCCGCTGGACGACGCCGCGCGCTGGTGGAGCCTGACGCCCGGCGCCGGATGGCGCCACCCCGAGGGCCCGCAGAGCTCGATCGAGGGCAAGGACGACTACCCGGTGGTACAGGTCTCCTGGGACGACGCGGCCGCCTACGCGAAGTGGGCCGGCAAGCGCCTGCCGACCGAGGCCGAGTGGGAGCTCGCGGCGCGCGGGGGGCTCGAGGGGAAGCGCTTCTTCTGGGGGGACGACCCCGTCTCGCCGAAACGCGCGAACACCTGGCAGGGCCGCTTTCCCGACACGAACGCGGCCGAGGACGGATACACGACGACGAACCCGGTGCGGGCCTTCGCCCCGAACGGATACGGGCTCTTCGGCACGGCGGGCAACGTCTGGGAGTGGTGCAGCGACTTCTACCGTCCGGATACCTATCAGACGGACGCGGCCAGGGGGATCGTGGTCAACCCGAAGGGGCCGGACACCAGCTTCGACCCGCGGAACCCGCACTCACCGGCGCGAGTCCAGCGCGGGGGCTCGTTCCTCTGTGACGAGACGTACTGCTCCAGCTATCGCGTCGCCGCGCGCATGGCCGGCAGCGCCGACACCGGCCTGTCGCACCTCGGCTTCCGCTGCGCCAGGCGCTGAGCCGGGTCGTCGTTTTGCGTGTGTCATCCTCTCAACATGCCGATCAGCCCCCGCGCCCTCTTCGAGAGGCTCGCCTCTCTCGTCCCCGGCTACACCGGCTACGCGGATCGCGAGGGCCGGCGGGAGACCGACCAGGCCCTGCGGCGAGCCGTGGCCCAGCGCCTGTCCGACCGGAAGCTCGTCCTCGACCGCCTCATCGCCGAGGCCGCCCGCTCCATGCGGTTCGACGCGCTGGAGCCGCTGGAGAGCGTCAAGCGGCGGTTGGATCGGCTGGCCGACGTGGTGCGGCTGGCGCCCGCCGGCTACGCCGCCCTCTTCGCGGACAGCCAGGTCCGGGCTCAGGAGCTGGACCTCCTCATGGAGCACGACGTCCGCCTGAGGGACGCCGCCGAGGAGCTCGGCGCCGCCGTCGACGCGCTGGCGCTCGGGGACGCCGCCGGCCTGGCCCAGACAGAGCGCCTGCTGGCCGGGGTGGAGGACGCGGTCCGGCGGCGCGACGAGCTTCTCAAGGGGGTGGCCTGATGCCCGATCTCGCCGATGTCATCGAGTTCCTGGACGAGGCCGGCGATGTCCTGGCGATCAGGCTGGCCGGCGACCGGCAGGGCGGCATCCGCTGGGGCTCTCAGCTGATCGTCCGCGAAGGACAGGTGGCGCTCTTATTCCGGGACGGCAAGTCGATGGCGGCGTTTCCCCCGGGCCGCCACACGCTGACGACGCAGAACTTCCCGATCCTGGGCACGCTGTCGGGCCTCCCCTTCGGCGGGGAGACGCCGTTCCGCGCCGAGGTCACCTATGTCGGCAGCCAGCTCTTCCGCGACCTGCGCTGGGGCACGCCCGAGCCGGTCTACATCCCCGACCCCGTGCTGGTGCAGATCCCGGTGCGCGCCAACGGCCGCTTCGCGATCCGCGTCACCGAGCCGGCGGTCTTCGTGCCGAAGGTGGTCGGCACGCGCTCCGTCTTCCGGGTGGGCGACCTGGAGGACTTCCTGCGCGCCCAGTACATCGTCCCGGCGCTGACCGACGCCACCGCCTCGCTGGCGAAGCCGTTCAGCGAGCTGCCCCGCTACTACCGCGAGCTGGGCCTCGGCGTGAAGTCGCTCCTGGGCGACGAGTTCGCCGCGCTGGGCCTCGAGCTGTCCGAGCTCTCGGTCAGCTCGGTGTCCACCACCGAGGAGATCCAGCAGAGCCTGACCGGCATGTCGCAGATCGCCTCCGAGGGGTTCGCGCGCGGCAAGGCCACCGAGTACGACCTGCGCGCCAAGGCCGCCGGCGCGGCCGCGCTGCGCGAGGCGGGCACCAGCTACCAGCAGGCCGGCATGACCGACGCCATGAAGACGATGGCCGAGAACGCTGGCAGCCTGGAAGGCGGCGGGCCGCTGCAGCAGGGCGTGAACCTGGGGCTGATGATGTCGGTGCCCCAGATGATGTCGGACCTGACGCGCGGCGGGCAGGCCGCACCCCCGGTGCCCGGCCCCGACCCGGCCGCCCGGCTCAAGCAGCTGAAGGAGCTGCTCGACATGGGCGCCATCAGCGCGGCCGAGTTCGAGGCGAAGAAGGCGGAGATCCTGAAGCTCCTCTAGTCCATGCTGAGCGCCGTTCTGCCCAGGACGCTCTTCCAGATGAAGCGCGGGCTCTGCCCGGGCTGCGGCTCGCCGCTGCCGATCGACGAGGAGACGGCCTCCACGACCTGCCGCTTCTGCGGTATGGAAGCGGTCCTGGAACGGCGGCTTCGGAGGAAGGAGCCGGTCGTCGAGGGCGCTCCCCTGCCGCTCTACCTCGACGTCTCCGGGGCCGACGCCGGGGTGACCGGCACGGCGACGCCCTGGGTGCGCTCGAAGCAGTTCCGCAAGTCGTTCGTGGAACGGGCCGTCTGTCCGGGCTGCGGGGAGGGCATCGAGCTCGGCGGGGAGGAGGCGTTCGTCGAGTGCCGTTCCTGCGGCACCGAGTCCGGCGTGGAGCGGAGGCTCTGGGCCCCGCCGCCCGACCCGTCCACCGAGGTGCCGCGCCCCAGGCATCCGGACGAGCGCGGCTCGGGGAATCGCGCCGACGAGGACCCCGAGACCGAGCACCTGATCTACCGCATCACCACCGAGAGGGACCCGGTGACCAAGATCCTCCTCGCCTGGCGCATGGGCGAGAGCTGGTCGTACGTGAACCGCACCGCCGCCCGCTTGCTGCCGTCGGTCCTCTCCGCCATGAAAGGGGCGGACCCGCGCTTCCAGTACGCGGCCGCGCAGGCCGTCTGCAAGCTCCTCTGCGAGGGGGACCCGGCGCTCCGCAACGCGGTGGTGCACGTCGCCGAGCGGTTCCTGGTGGACACCGGCTGCTCGCGTTCCCTGGTCTTCGAGTTCGGCATGGGGGACGGGGTCTGCTGCCGCCCGCTCCTGGACGCGGCCGAGCTCGGGATGCGCCGCGGCGACTTCGAGTACGCCTGCGCGGCGCTCCTTTCGGTCAACTGGATCTTCCAGCGGAACTTCAAGCACCACGCGGCGATGGGCGAGATCATCCTCTACCGGATGCTCTACCTGTCGGGCCCGGTGCTGGCCTTCGCGCTCCTCCTGGCGCAGCGGCAGGTGACCGGGACCGGTTTTCACTACACCCCGGAGACGCTGCTGGCGTTCATGGACGAGGCCGCGGTGGAGCGGCCGGTGCTGCTGCCGGAGCTGGACAAGAGCTTCTACTGCGGCCTGCCCGACGGGGAGGCCGAGTACCGGAGGCGGAAGCGCTTCTACGCCTCGCTGAAGACCGACGCCGCCCGGCGCTCGGCGCTCCGGCACTGGCTCCGGCCTCCAGAGGAGGCCCCCGAGGACCTCTACCGCGAGATCGCGCTCTTCCTCGAGCCGCTGCTCGAGGACGCGGCGCTCGGCGGCGCGGCCGAGAGGGGGCTCTGCGACCTGGTCTCGTTGACGCGGACGGTGCCGGCGGCGATCCACGAGCTCATCGCCCGCCGCGGTGACGAGCTCCCGGCCGAGCTGCGCCGAGCCTACCTGCGGGTGGTCCCGAAGACGCCGCATCTGGATGCGCGCGCGATCCCGTACTGGCAGGGCGACAAGGAGGAGCGACCTTCTCCGGAGATCCAGGCGGCGCTCGAGATGTGGCGGTCGGGCCTGGCCGCGGCCGCCGATGCCTATGATGCCGAGAGGGGCGCCTTCAAGGAGTTCCGCGAGAGTCACCAGTGGTTCGACACGCCCGTCTTCGACGGCGTCTCGGACGGTCCCCCCTCGGCTGCCTAGGACGTGCCTTCGGAAGCGTCGGCAGTGGCCAGCCCTGTGCGTCCACCCGAGTCATGGAAGGGGTCGAGCGTCGCGCATCAACGCGCCGCAATCACGTCCAGATCGACGGCCGTCCGCTTGCAAACTCCGGCCGCGCCCGCATTCCGAATCCGTGCGATCTCGGATGCCGGAAGCGCCCGGCTGTACAGGGCAACCTCGTCGAGGCTGCCTTTCCACCACCCGCTCTTCGAGATCGTCCTGGTCGCGAATCGAAGCGGCGAAGGATTGTTCAGCGACCCTGGCCTTCCTCGCGGGTCGCCGGTTCCTCCCGGCTGACCGTCCAGGTACCAATGGATTCCGTCGGCCCGGTCGCGCGCCACCGTGACGGCAAGCAGATGCCAGGCCCCGTCGGCGATGGTGGCCGTTGCGAGGTAGTTCGAGGCCGCGCCGTCGGCGAGCTGGAGGCCCGGTCGGCCGTTCGCGAGGTAGAGGTGATATCCGGTCATCGCCCCTCCCAGAGACGTCCGCTTGTCGAGAATGGAGAACGTGCCGGTCGCTTGCGTCGTGCGAATCCAGGTCACGAAGGAGAAGTCGCCCGCGCCGACGTCGAGATCCAGCGCCGACGGCACCTCCAGGTAGTCGTCCACGCCGTCGAACGAGAGGCCGCGGCCCACGATACCCGCGGTCGGAGCGGCGCCGTTGTAGGACCTTCCATCCCACCTTCCGCGGTATTCGGCTGCCCGCGGCCCGACCTCCTCGTCCAGCGGCCACCACGCCGCCAGCCCCACCGGCGATGCCGTGCAAACCCTCCGGCAATACCCGCCGGCGTCGTGACTGGTGTCGGCCCAATCCCGGCACACAAGACCCGGCCCGCAGCGTTCCGGATTCATGCTGCGTCCCTCACAACCGCCTCCCTCCGCCTGGGCCGGAACACACGTCGGACCCGCGGCGGAGGGACGGCACCAGAAGGCGGCGGGGCAATCGGCGTCCTTGGCGCAAATCGAAGGGACGTCGGCGCAGCTCTTGCCGGAATGGAACGTGTTCCCCTGACACTCTTCGGCGGACACGACCTCCTGGCAGCGGCCGAACACGACGCAGGCTCCTCGCGGCGGCGACGGCGCGGTGATGCCGCGACACGCGTCACCGGAGGCACACGCTAGACCAGGCTGGAAGAGTCCGCCGCACTGTGCCTGGTTTTCCACATTCGTGCAGGACGTCCCGGTGCAGCAGACGCCAGGGCACGGCTCGAGCTCGTCGAGGTTCAACGAAATGTCGAGAGCGCCGGCATCGTAGCGGCCTTTCGGAGCATCGCTGACGCAAAGGTCGAGCGCCGCCAGCCAACCGTTCACGTCGAAGCCTTCGCTCTCGAGAGCGAGGATCGCCGGTGTCACGTTCGGGCGTGCCAGCGGTCCGGCCGCGTCGACGAACAGCTTGCGAAGGTCGAAGACGTCCTTCGCCGCCAGGAATGCGTTCGCGGTCCCCTTCGCAGTCAGCCGCTTGAGGAGGTCCATGTTCTGGGTCGAGGCCAGCGGCCCCGAACCGTCGAGGCAACCCAGTCCGGCGGCCAACGAGCCCTGAAGCGCTCCGGCGCTCGTGCAGTCCAGCGGGAGCCCGGCGTAGGTACATTTCATCTTCGCCCAGAAGCTCGAGGGGTCAGCCTTGAGATCGGTCAGGTACCGGTCCCAGGTCTTTCCTCCCGCGCAGAGCTGCGCTCGCCCCCAGTAGTCCACCCCGATCTGCACGCCGAAGTCGAGGGTCTCGTCGATCCCCGCTGCCACGATGCTGTCGACGTCGGGCGGTGCGGTCGGGTTCTGCGCGTCGCTGGCCATCGCGGGCTTGCAGACGTCCACCAGCGCCGTGGAGGTGCCCGTGGAGCCGTAGCGCTTGACCAGGTCCGGCTGGTGATTCACGACCTGACCGGCGCTCGGGCTGCAATCATCTTGATAGCGGGCCTCGAGACCGAGCTGGTGCTTCACGAGCGGAAAGGCGGCGAGCGGCAGGTCCTTCCGCAGATCCAGGAGGTTCTTCTCCTTCCAGCTCTTGAAGAGCCGGTATCGCATGCCCACGCGTAGACCCAGCCCGAGGGCGACCCGCGTGTCGAGCTTGTCGAGGCCATAGCTCGCCACGGCGTGGCGTGGCTGTGCCGCGTCCCCCAGCTTCCAGACGATCTGCTCCGCGAACGGCAGGCCGTTCGCCATCACGCAGGCGCCCGCCTGGCAGCTCAGGCCGTCACCGCAGGGCTTCGAGGCATCGCACTCCGTGAGGCACGCGCCGTCCCTGCAGGTCCGTCCCGTCGGACAGCTCGCCGTCTTCTTCGGATCGCACGAGCAATCCTGGCCCGGCGGGCATGCCGACGGATAGCCGAACTCGAGCGGATGACAATCGGGGCCTTCGAACGAGATCGTCGGCTTAGAAGATTGCACGCAGAGGTACGGACGGAACGTCCCGGTGCCGGTCGTGGCTTGCCTCTTGTTGAAGTCCTCAGGCTGGGCACCCTCGCATTGCGACCGCGTGACGTCGTGGGCGACGATTTTCCCCGAGGCGTCCGTGCAGTATCCCTTTCCCTCGGTACACCCGAGGGCATTCACCTCGCATCGGTACGTACCGGTGGACACGAGCGTCCGGACGGACGGTCCGGAAAGGTCGATGCAATCCTCGGAGGCGGCACCGGCGCAGCCGTCCTTCCGCTTGAACAGCTCGTTCGAGCAGACGAGCGCGACGTTGGGCTTGATCGTCGCCTTGCAATCGCCGCCCGTCGGGTTGCTGCTCGCCAGTGTCTCGACGAGCGTGCGGTTGAGGTCGAGCACGCCTGCCACGCCCGACGCCTTCACGTCGACCGACACGTGGAGGCTGGCGACGATCCCGATCTCCAGCCATTTCGCGAGGCTGATGCCGAGCACGAGGTCTGCCCCCAGCTTCGGGTTCACGAACGCGGCGCTTCCGATGTCCTCGGTCACGTCCGGCGCCTGCAACGGCTCGAAGTCGCGGCCGAAGTCGTCCTCGGTCAGCTTCTTGACGAGGTTCTTGTTGATCTGGTCCTGAAGGGTCTTGCGGAACTTGTTCGCCCCGTAGAGCCAGCTCACCCCGGCATCGAGCGACAGCCACGGCTTGATGCTCGCGCCCGTGAAGATCGGGATCGGCGGAGTGCTCCAGTAACGGGTCTTCATCTTGAGGTCCAGGTTCAGTCCCGCGCCGAAGACGGCTCCCAGGCGCGCGTCGCTCTCCCACGCGACGTTGGTGCGGGGCCAGTCGCGCTGCTGGCCGTTCCAGTCGTAGCGGATCGGGAAGTAGCCATGGTTGGTGAGCAAGAGACTCGCGGTGCTGATGGGGCACGGCAACGAACCGCAGACGCTGGACGCCGCGTCCAGGTGGAACACGTCGACTGCGTTGATGTCAGTCTCGGATATCTCCCAATTTGGCGGCCCCGCGCCACCGAGACCGAACGGGTGGTCACGGTCCCACAGCCGGAAGCCGTCGATCTGCGCATTCAGCGACACGCCCGGCGCCAGCGGCAGGGTTCGGCCGTTGATGAGGAGCGCGAATCCGCCGGAACGGAATTGCGCCCGGTGCCGCTCGGACAGGTTCGCGGAGAGGTAGTTCGCTCCTCCGCGGAAGCTCCCACCCGAGGTGCTGAACACTTCCGCCATGACACCGTGGCCCAGGTAACCGACGCAGAGGTGAAGATCGGGCCGGATGTCGGAATACGCCCCCAGGTGGAACCCGTCCGTGTAAGTGTCGACGTACTCGTTTGCCTGATCCAGCAGCTCCTTGCCGTTCTTTACGAGCGCGAGCAGGTCCTTGAGGTGCTTTGTCGCATCCGAGCCATCCAGGGCCTTCTTCACCTTGGTGAGCCAGCCGATCGTCTGGAACGCCCACCGCAACGCGCTCTTGCCGTCCTTGAAGACGTCCGTCGGGACCCACAAGGGAAGCGCCAGATCACTGCTGCCGAAGAGCTGTCCCGGGGTCGTGCCCTTGCAGAACGAGTCCAGGGTGCATTCCGACCGTTTCGTGATTCCGTAGCAGCCTTCGACCCGGCCGAGGTGATCGAGCAGCCCGGCCTCGAGCTGCTTGCGGTAGGCATCGAGCAAGGCCTGGCCGTCGGTCGCCGTCTTGTACACGTCCTTCGCAGCCGACTTCACATCCTGGATCCGCGCGTTCAGCTTCTGCTGGACCTGGCTCTGCATGTCCGTCCACGCCTGCTGTCCGTTCACGAGCCCGGTGTTGAGCTGCGCCTTCAGAGAGGCCTCTGCCTGCGTGAGCGTCGCCTGGGGATCCACGGCGGCGACAGCGGCCACCAGATCCGCGAGACTGCTGTACAGCGCGCGCGTCTCGTCGACGATGTCCTGCATCTGTTGCTCGTCCACGGTGGCCACGAAGTCCCAGGCAGAGTCGCTGGCCTTGACCTTGGCCAGGAGGTCCTTGACCTTCTTCAGCAGCGCCTCGGCATCGTCCCGGATCTTCTTCAGGCTGGCGACGGTGAGCTTCGGACCGTAGACCGTGTCGAACGTCTTCTTCACCGCATCGACGCTCAACGTGGAGATGAAGGAGAGGGGAAGAACCTTGTTCTGTGGCTGGCAGAACTTGCAGCTGTCTTCGATGATGCCCCGAAGGTCGCTCTCGAAGCCGGGCGCCGCGCCGTAGATCGTCTTCTCCAGCTTGTCGATCTTCGCTTGCAGGTCGGCGAGGTAGTTGTCCTGGGTCTTCTGTAGAGCGGTCTGGCACTCGACCATCACGGTGCTCTCGACGTAATCGACCCAGTAGGCCGCGTCGTGAAGATCGCAGTTACAGAGACAGGCGCCGTCCGCATCGTCGTCCGCGGCGGCGCTGTCGCCGCTCTGCAGCTGGCCGATCGCCTTCTCCAGCATCGACTCGAGGAGGCGAAGGTCCTGCGCGATCTGAAGGTTCTTGCTGACGTTGACGTAGTCAGGCACGCCGTTCACGGCGGTCACCTGCGTCCACGTCGGTGCGGGATAGGGAGTGGCCGTCGTCGAAAGGAGATCCCCGCATTGCGGCTTGACCTGCGCGGCCGCTGCGGAGGCGCCGAGGACCACGAATACGGTCAGGTACCGCAGTACACCGGCGATGGGCAGCTTCCTCGTTCGTCGGTCGACGGGCTCGAGCACGTTCACCAAGCGGACACCTCCGCTCGAAGGTGGCGATGACCCACCGGAAACGCCCGCCGCCCGCGAGTCCCTGTTGGGATGACGGTTTGGCTCGACGCTTTTCGTCCCCCCTTACCGGTCGCGTCGCTTGGCGAGGTCGGAGGGGGAGATTCCCGGACGGCGAAGCACCGGCGTTCTGAGGGGAGGCCGGGGCGCTGCGAGAGGGGACGCCCGCGCCAGGCATCGGGAACAGCCAGGCGCTGGCCTGTGAGCCTCGCTGACCGCCGCTCAGCGATTGGAGAGCAGGACGTGCTTCCCCCGTGGGTCCGTCGCCAGGACGCGCGGGGCCGGTAGCCCGAGCCTCTCGAAGCCGGCGAGGCGGTCGAGGTGGACGACCGCGAAGACGCGCCTTCCGTCCCTCCAGAGCGCCGCGAGCTCCGTGCCTGTCGGGAACAGCGCGGGGTCGTGCGGATTCGCGCGCCCGAAATCGAGCTCGCTCTCACCGAGACCGACGATCGGCGTGAGCCGCCTCAGGTAGAACGGCAGGACCTGCAGGTAGTCCCCGTACTGGAGGACGGCGTCGCCGGCGGCGATCTCCCGCAGCGCGACGGAGACCACGGGCCAGGGCGTGAGCTGACGCGCCACGCCCGGCAACGCGACGAGGGCACCCGCCTGGAAGACGAGCCAGGCCGCGCCCATGCCCGGCACCACGGGAACCGACCGCTCGTTTGACGCCACCAGGACGACCGCACCCAGGAGGAAGCCGGCCAGCATGACGACGGCGCCGGTGGTGACCTCGAAGCGGGACGCCAGTCCGGCGCCGAAGGCGTAGGCGACACCGGCCGCGAAGCAGAGCCCGAAGACCGCAGCGGCGATCCGCCGCTCCATCCGGAAGAGCTCACCCCGCTCGCGGGCGCGCTCGATCCCGAGCGCCAAGAGGAGTCCCACAGTGGGCCAGATCGGCTGGAGGTACGGGATGAGCTTCGACTTCGACGCCGAGAAGAAGAGGAAGACCAGGATCGAGAAGATCCAGAGGAGCGTCTCGGCCGAGCGACGGGGATCGCGCCAGGCGGCCAGTCGTCGCCCAGGCCACGTTTCCCCGAGGCGCGCGAAGAACAGCGTCCACGGGAAGAAGCCGGCCAGGAGCACCGCCACGAAGTACAGCGGATGGCCGTTCCGCTTGTGGATCGTGGTCGCGAAGCGCAGCAGCTGCTCGTGAACGACGTAGAAGCCCAGGAAGCCCGGATTGCGCATCGCGGCGAGGACGTGCCACGGCAGCACCAGCGCGAGGAACAGGGCCAGGGGACCAGGCGAGAACAGACGCGGGAAGAGGCCCCAGCGCCGGGTCACCGCCAGGAATACCAGGATGGCCCCGCCGGGCAGGGTCAGCCCGATGAGCCCCTTCAGCATCAGGGCTGCCGCGCAGGCGGCGTGGAGCCCGAACAGCGCCCGCGTGGCGCCCTTCCGGTCGCCTGCCGCTTCGCGCTCCTGGAATCCGGCGAAGGCGAAGACCGCGGCCGCCAGAGCAGCGGAAACGCACGCGTCGATGAGCGACACCCGCACCAGAGCGACGACGAGGCTCGAGGACGCCACGAAGAGTCCCGCGAGAAGGGCCGTCCTCTCTCCGAAGCGCCTGCGCGCGAAGAGATAAGGCAAGAGAGCGAGGAGGAAGGAGGCCAGCTTCGTCGGGACCCGGGCCGCGAGCTCGTTCTGACCGAGGACGGCCATCGAGCCGGCGACGGCCCAGTAGTAGAGCGGTGGCTTCTCGAAGTAGACGACCCCGTTCAATCGCGGCGTGACGAAGTCCCGGCTGGCGAGCATCTCGCGCGGGATCTCCGCGTAACGCCCTTCGTCCGGCTCGATGAGCGGCACGTGCCCCGGCTCGACGAGGAGCAGCAGGAGCGACAGCGCGAAGAGGGTCCGAAGCCCGAGCACGCCGCAGGATGCGGCGCTCCACCTTAACGGGAGCTATCCGGGGCCGAGGGCACCGCCACGAACCAGGTCCCGAGCAGCGGAAGGGCGACCAGCGTCGCCAGCGTCGAGACCAGGAGCCCGCCGACGACGGCGACGGCAAGCGGGCGTTGCAGCTCCGACCCGGCTCCGAGCGCGAAGGCGAGGGGCAGGAGGCCGAAGACCGTGCAGAGCGTCGTCATCACGATGGGGCGAAGGCGCCTGCGGGCGGCGGCGAGGAGCGCGTCGCCCGGCGCGGTCCCGCCGGCGATGAGGTCCTGCGCCTTCTCGACCAGCAGGATGCCGTTCTTGACGACGAGGCCGACCAGGAGGACCAGGCCCATCACCGAGGAGACGTTCAGCGGAACGCGGAAGGCGAAGAGGGAGAGGACGCCGCCGGAGAGGGCCACCGGGACCGTGCCCAGCACGAGGAGGGCGGCCTTGGCGGCACGGAACTGCGCGACCAGCACGGCGAAGACGGCCAGGACGCCGAGGCCGAGCACCTGAGCCAGGTCCCGGAAGGCGCGGCCCTGGCTCTCGACGCGTCCACCGATCTCGGCGCGATAGCCGGAGGGGAGCTTCAGGGCGGAGATCCGCGTGGAGACCGCGCGAACGGCGGCGCCGAGGTCGCCACCTTCGACGTCGGCGGCGGCGGGCACGACCGGCGAGAGGTTCTCGCGGTAGAGGACGCTTTCGCCGCTGACGTCCGCGAAGGGCGCCAGGCGCGAGATCGGCAGCGTAGTGCCGTTCACCGAGATCGGGAACGAGCCGGCGGAGTCGGGAGCGTAGCGCGTGGCATCGGGGAGCCTCACCCGGACAGGGACCAGCCGGTCGAGGCGCGGAACGGACCCCACGACGCGACCCTGGATCGCGGTCGAGAGGTCGTCGGCCACGTCGGACGTCGACAGGCCGAGGCGGACGGCTGCCTCCGCGTCCACCGTGAACTTCCGGAGCGGCACCTGGCCTTCCACCCCGGAGTAGAAGTCGACGAGCGCCGGGACGCCCTCGAGGCTCGTGGCCAGACGGCCCGCCAGCTCGCGCAGCACCTTGGCGTCCGGCCCGAACAGCTTCACCTCGATCGGCCGCGGCGCGCCGGACAGGTCGTTCAGGACGTCTTCCAGGATCTGCACGAACTCGATGCGCACTCCGGGCAGCCCGGCCTCGACCTTCTCCCGCACCTCCGCGATCAGCTCTTCGGCGCCCTTCCGGCTGCCCCGGCGAGCGAGCCGGACCGCGATGTCCCCGCTGTTCATCACGGTCGCCGTCACCGGCCCCAGCTCGGCGCCGGTGCGGCGGCTCCAGGTGGCGACGCCCGCGGTCTGCCCGAGGATGGCCTCCATCTTCAGCGCGGCGCTCTCGGTGTCGGCGAGCGACGTCCCCGCCGGCAGGAAGTAGTCGAGCACGAACGCGCCCTCGTCCATCTCGGGCAGGAAGCCGGAGGGCATCCGCCGCGCGATCAGGGCGCCGCCCACGACGAGCGCGGCGGTGACGATCCCCAGGACGGCGCGGTGCCTGCCCGAAGCGTCCAGCACCCTTCCGTGGACGCGGCTCAGGCGGTCCTCGACGGCCGCCGACGCCGCCCCGAGGTGTCTCGCCAGGAGCGGCAGGAGCAGGAGCGCGAAGAGCAGGGACGCGAAGACGGCCAGCGACAGCGTGAGCGCCAGCGCCTTGAAGAAGCTTCCCACCAGCCCGCTCAGGAGCGCCAGCGGAAGGAGGACGACGATCGTCGTGACGGTGGTGCCGACCACCGGAGACGTCATCTCGCGAAGGCCTTCGGACACGGCCACGGCCGGGGCCGCGCCTTCCTCGCGACGCCTGACGATCGCCTCCACGACGACGATCGCGTCGTCGATGACCAGTCCGATCGCGATGGCCATGCCGCCCAGCGACATCAGGTTCAGCGTCTGCCCGAAGAGCGCCATCCCGAAGAAGGTGGTCACCAGCGCGACCGGCACCGAGAGCGCCGCCAGGAGGCCGGCACGGACGTTCCTCAGGAACAGCGCCAGAACGCCGACGGTCAGGAGAATGCCGATCGCGATCGCGTCGCGGATGCCGAGGATGGAATCGTGGATCAGGCCACCCTGGTTGTAGACCTCCTTCAGGTGGACGCCGGCCGGCAGCTCCGCGCCGCCCGCCGCCGCCTCGACGCCGCTCACCACCTCGGGAGCGGAAGCGCCCAGCATGCGCGAGACGCTCACCTGCACGGCGTCGCCTTCGGGGGCGTGGACCGCCAGCCGGCGGTCGGGCGCGCCCTCGAAGACCTCGGCGATCGAGCCCAGGCGGACGCTGCCCTGCCGGCTCGCCGCGACCGGAAGGTCGGGAAGCGTGGCGACGCTGAGCGCGGGCGATTCCGCCAGCACCGTGGCCGATTGCCGCAGCGTGTCGAAGCGGCCGACGGACTGCCGCGCCAGGCCCTCGCCGACGCGCCGGGCCAGCTCGGCCGGGCGAAGGCCGGCGGCGGCGAGCCGGCCGGGATCGGCGACCACCTCGATCTCGCGCGGGTCGCCGCCCACGATCTCCACCCGGCCCACTCCCGGGACCCGCGAGAAGAGCGGGCGGAGAAGCTGCTCGGCGACCTCGCGCCGGACCGTGGCGTTCCCGCCGACCAGGTTGTAGGAGAGGATCGGGAAGTCCGCCGGCGTGACCTTCTGCGTCTCGATCTCGACGCCGGGCGGAAGGCTGGACCGCGCGGTGGCGGCGGCCGCGTCGACCAGCTGCAGCGCCCGCCACATGTCCGTGCCGTCGGCGAACTGCAGCGCCGCCTCGGCCGCTCCGCGGATGATGCGGACCCGCATGCGGCGGAGGCCCAGCACGGTGGCCAGCGACTCCTCCAGAGGCCGGACCACCGCGGCCTGCATCTCCTCGGGGGGCAGGTCGGCAGCGCGCGCGACCACCACGATGCGCGGGAACTCGACCTCGGGGTAGATGCCGGTCCCGAGCTTCGACACCGCCACCACCCCGCCGAGCATCAGCGCGATCGTCGAGACGAAGACCAGGGCCCGCTGGCGCAGCAGCCGGTCGTAGAGGGTCACTTGTCGATCTCGAGCGCGGTGCCGTCGGCCAGCCCGAGGGGGTCCTCCACCACCACGACGTCACCCGCGCGCAGGCCTTCGCGGATCGCGATGGCCTCGCCCTCCTCGGGTCCGGTGGTCACCGGCGCGGCCTTCGCCTTCCCGTCCGCCACCAACACGACCTCGGCGCCCCCTTCCGGCCCGCGCCGCACCGCGCGGCGAGGCACCGACACGGCGCCCTTCAGCTCCTCGAGGACCAGCGAGACCTCCACCGGCGTGCCCAGCGGGAGCGCCGGCTCGGCGCCGGCGAAGCGAAGCCGCACGCCGCCGACGACCGACGCCGCGTCCAGCGCGCCGGCGACCCGGACGACGCGGGCGGGGAGCTTCTCGGTGCCGGCCACGACCTCGGCCGGGTCCCCGACGCGAAGACGCGCCAGCGCGTCGGACGGGACGTCGACCGTCACCTCGAGCGGATGGAGTCCGGCGACCTCCACGATCGGGGTGGCCGGCGTTCCGTCCACCTGCTCGCCCGGATGCTTGAGGACGCGGACGACGACTCCCTCGAACGTCGCGCTGATCTCGGTGAAGCCGCGGTTCCGCCGGGCGGTCGTCAGGTTCGACGTGGCCTCGACCACCGCGGCGTCCGCGGCCGTGGCGGCCAGCTCGTCCGACTCCGCCTCCTGCCGCGAAGCGACGCCCTTCTCGAACAGCTCGCGCGACCGCCTCGCCACGTCGTGCTTGAACACGCTCTCGGCCCGGGCGCGCTTCAGCGCCGCGTCGGCGGTGCGCTCCAGATCGTCCAGCGGACGCGCGTCCACGCGGGCAAGGACCTCCCCGCTCTTCACGCGCTGCCCCTCGCGCACGGTCACCTCCTGGACCCGGCCGGCGACCTGCGCCGACACCGACGTCTGCTGATCGAACGGGGGCGCGATACGCCCCGAAAGCCGGCGCCGTACGGTGAAGTCCTTGAGTTGCGCGGTGGCGGCCCGGACGTGAATGGCCTTCGGAGGGGGCTCGTCCCCTTGGTGCTTGCCGCAGGCGCCGAGGGCCAGCGCCGTGGCGGCGAGAAGCGCCCGTGCTCTCACAGCCTGCCTCCGACGAGCCGCGCCAAGGTGGCCCGCTGGGTTCCCCAGAGGGCCCAGGCCTCGACCCGGTTCGTCTGGACGTCGAGCAGCGCCCGCTCGCTCTCGAGGAGGCGCAGCAGCTCGAGCCGCCCCTCGCGATAGGCGAGGCGCGAGAGCTCGGCCGCTTCCTGGGCGGCGGGGATGGTGAACCTGTCGAGCGCGTCGAGCCGCCGCCTGGCCGCCTCGACCCGATGCCAGGCGCCCACGACCTCCTCCTCGATCGACCGCCGGAGCTTCGCGCGCTCCGCCGCGTCGCGGTCCAGCTCCGCGCTCGAGACCCGCACGGCGGCGCGGGCGCCGATCGGAATCGTGAGGCCGAGCGCGAGGTGCTTGTCGGTTCCTTCCTGGGTCGGGTCGTCGAACTCGGCGCCGCCTTCCAGGGTCAAGGCCGGCAGGCCCTCACGCCGCGCCTTGGTGAGTCGGGCCGCCGCGGCGCGCCCCCGGGCCTCGGCGGCCTGCATCGGAGCGGAAGTCGCCGCCTTCGCCAGGAGGGTCCCCAGATCGGGCATGGCGACCACGGCCGGCCGCTCGCCGGAGGCCGCGATCTCGGTGCTCGGCGAGAGGCCGACCAGGAAGGCCAGCTCGGCGCTCGCCGCCCAGCGCTCGGCGGAGGCCGCGAAGACGTCGGCCCGCGCGGCCGCCGCCTCAGCCTGCGCCTTGACCGAGTCGACCCGCGGCACCCGGCCGGCGTCGAAGAGGTCCTTCACCGCGCCCGCGGTCCGCTCGACCCGCTCGACCCGCGCCCGGGCCAGCGCCTCGAGCTCCTCGTTCACGGCGAGCCGGAACCACGCCGCCGAGACCAGCTCGCGCGCGCGGTCCAGCGCCGCCGCCGCTTCGGCGACCGCCGCATCGCGCTCGGCGCGCGCCACGTCGACCGCTGCCGACCGCTGTCCGCCCCACCGTAGCGGCGCCGAGAGCGCGAGCCCGAGCCGGCTGGTGGCCGAGTGCGTGGACGTCGTGAAGGTGGGAGCCTGTGGCGCGCCGGCCACGGCGATGGCCCGTTCCGCGACGACCTGCGCCGCGCGGGCCACCACCAGGTCCGGCGAGGACTCGGCGCGCGAGACGGCGTCGGCGAACGTCAGCTCCAGCCTGCCGGCCTGCGCGGCGGCGACGTTCACTGCGAACAGCGCCAGCAGCGCGAGCCGGGAAGGCGCGGGACGCGGCATCGGAAGCCGTCCTCCCCGCCTATTGCGGCCCGACGACGAGGATCTCGAAGCTGCCCGGGAGGAGGACCGGGCGCGGGTGCGGGTTCTCGGCGCTCGGCGAGGGTGGCGGGCCGTATTCGGCGGCGGGAAGGAAGACGCGGTGCGTGCCCGGATCCAGCGCCAGCGTCCGCGCGCCCTTCCTGGTCGTCACCGTCTGGACGACGCCGTAGCTGCCGGGCCCGGTCTCCTTCACGATGCTGAGGGTGCCGTCCCCGTTCGAGGCGAAGACGAGCCCCGTAGCGGAGTCGAACGCCACGCCGTCGTTGCCCTTCCCGATCGGGACCTTCGACACGACGCGCCCGTCGAGGGCGCTCATGACCACCAGCAGGCTGTTGCCGCAGCCGACGAAGAGGCGGGACGTCTTCTCGTCGAGCGCCATGCCGGTGGGCTCCTCGCAGGGAGCGAGCGGCCAGCGCGCCTCGACGGTCAGCTTCCTGGCGTCGAGGACGTCGACCTCGTTCTTGTCTTCGAGGTTCACGAAGATGCGGCCCGAGGCGTCGAACCTGGCGAACTCGGGCTTCCCGCCGAGCTCGATCGTCCCCAGGACGGTGCCGGCCGCGGCGGCGTCGAAGGCAGTCGCGTTCTTGCCGCGCCCGTTGAAGGTGAAGACGCGTTTCGTCGAGGGCTCGTAGAGGATGGCGTCGGGGTTGTCCCCGGTCGTCTTCACCCGGGACGTCACCTGCAGGGTCGCCAGGTCGAAGACCGTCATGGTCGAGGAACGGCCGTTGCTGGTGAACCCGCGCTTCAGCTCGGGCGCCAGGGCGATCCCGTGGACGCCCTCGGTGCCCGGAATGTCGCCGAGGACCTTTCCCGAGTCGGGGTCGACGACCATGACGTGCGTCGAGCGCGAGACGAACAGCCGTCGTGAGGAAGGGTCCACCGTCAGGTAGTCCCAGCCGCCTTCGCCGCCGAGCGGGAATCGGCCGGTGACCTTGTAGGGTCCCATGGCGAGGAGGGTGAACGCGGCCGCCAGGAGTCTCTTCATGCGACCTCCCTCCGCCACGATGCGGCCCGCCGCCTTAACGCCGCCTAACGTGGCTTCCAGGCCGGCAGCGTGACCTCGAAGCGCGTCACCGCGCCGCTCCGGACCGCTCGTGCCGAGCCGCCGTGACCCACCGCGATCCGTCGCACCAGGGCGAGCCCGAGCCCGCTTCCCGTCGAGCCCTGGCCGGTTCGGCCACGCACGAACGGCTCGAAGATCCGGTCGAGCTCGTCCGCGCCGACGCCCGGCCCGTCGTCCTGGACGACGACCGTCGCGGCATCGGCCCCCTGCGACGACGAGAGGAGGATGGTGGAACCGGGTGGACTGTAGGTGAGCGCGTTCTCCGCCAGGTGCTCGACGGCCGCCAGGAGGAGCTCCTCGTCACCCCGCACCAGCACCTCGTCGGGGGCTTCGACCGTGAGCACATGGGAGCCTCCGGCGTGCGTCACGGCGACGTGCCTCACGATGTCCGCCAGGTTCACCGCCGAGCCCGTCTCGTGAAAGCGGGCGTCCGAGCGGAGGAGGACGAGGAGGCTCTCCACGAGCCCGCGCAGCGTCTCGAGCGCGCCGTCCGCCGGCGGCGCGCCGCGGCGGGACTCGGCCACCAGGCGCGTCAACGGCGTCCTCAAGGCGTGAGCCGCGTAGGCCGCGAACTCCCGTTCGGCCGCCAGCGCCTGCGTCATCCGCTGGCCCATCTCGTTGAGGGCGTGGGTGAGGCGCGCGACCTCCACGTCTTGCGACGTGTCGTCGAACGGCTTCCAGGGATCGCTCGACCGGCGGTGGCCCACCTCGGTCGCCAGGGATTCCAGCGGGGCGAGCGCTCGTCGCGCCAGACGCACCGAGAGGAGCGCCGCGACCACCGAGAGCGGGAGGACCGCCAGCAGGAGAGCGTAGCTCATCTCCCGCCGCACCTCCTGAGAGAAGGAGAGCGGAACGGCGACGGCGACGAGCAGGCCCGACGGCCCGCGTCCCCTGGCGATGAGCCGGCCGGCTCGCCGCACGACCGCTCCGCCGGCTCGGTCGGATCCCGGACCCAGCTCGGCGCCCGGACCCTTGGCGGCGACCAGGCCCGTCGGTCCCCAGACCTCCATCCGGACGCCGTCCAGCGCGGACTCCTTCAGGCACTCACGCGCCGCGTCCTCCAGCGTCGGCTCCTCGGCGCGCTCGCGGACGATCCCGGCTTCGATCGCCCGCACCAGGCCTTCGGCGGTCCGGACGTCCCGGGCGTTGAGCTGCAATCCGAGCAGGACCAGCGGCACGGCGGCGCTGACGATGGCCGTCACCGCTGTGACCGCCGCGGCGATCACGGCGATCCGGCGCGCGATGCTGGGGGGTCGGGCAGGAGACGTCAGCACGGGCCGCGCCAGCGCAAGCCGTAGCCGCGCACCGTCTCGATCGCATTCGGCAGTCCGTGCGCCGCCAGCTTCCGGCGCAGCCGCGAGACGAACACGTCGAGGCTGGCCGAGGTCTCCGGGGTGGCATCGCCCCACACCTCCTCGAGGAGCTCCTGCCGCGCGCGTCCACGGCTGCTGAGCAGCCGCTCGAGGACCCGGATCTCCCGTTCCGTCAGCGGGACCTCGACATCGTGAACGAACGCCTCGCGGCGATCCAGGTCCAGGCGGACCGGACCGGCCTCGATCAGCCTGCGTGCGCGATGCCCCCGGCGCAGCAGCGCCCGGACACGAGCCTTGAGCTCGAGCGGCGCGAACGGCTTCCCCAGGTAATCGTCGGCGCCCGCTTCCAGCCCGGCCACCCGATCCGGCACGTCCCGCAGGGCGGTCAGGACCAGGATGGGCGTCGCGTTCCCCGATCGCCGGAGGTCGGCGACCCAGTCGAGCCCCGACCCATCGGGCAGCATGCGATCCACGACGAGGAGCTCGAAGCGGCGATCGCGGGCCGCTTCCCTGCCCCCCGCGAGGGAACCCACACCGACCACCGAGAGACCGATCGACTGGAGCGTTTCGACGACGAACGCCCGCGTCTCGGCATCGTCCTCGACGATCAGGATGCTGGACGCCGTCACCCGCCGCAGCCTACAGGGAAGCAGGCGCCTGGAGGCGTGGCGGCGCCGAGCCTTCCCGGATATCCTGACGCCCCCTCGGACATGAGCAGCAAGTACGACGTCGTCGTCATCGGGGGCGGCCACAACGGACTCGTCGCCGCCGCCTACCTCGCCCGCGCCGGGCGCCGGGTGCTGGTGCTGGAGCGGCGCCACGTCCTGGGCGGGGCGGCGGTCACCGAGGAGGTCTTCCCCGGCTTCCGCTTCTCCGTCTGCTCCTACGTGGTCTCGCTGCTGCGGCCGGAGATCATCCGCGACCTCGAGCTCCCGCGGCACGGCCTGGAGATCCTGCCGCTGGACGGCACGTTCACCCCGATGCCCAGCGGCGACTACCTCTGGAGGGTGGACGACAAGATGAAGACGCGCCGCGAGGTGGCGCGCCACAGCAAGCTGGACGCCGAGGCCTACGAGGAATACGGCAAGGCCATGGCCGACATGGGGCGCTTCGTCAAGCCGATCCTCTCGATGACGCCGCCTGACCCGACCTCGCTCGACCTGCGCGGGCTCCTCGACCTGCTGCGCATGGGGAACCGTTTTCGCGAGCTTTCGACGGCGCAGCAGCGCGACCACGTGCAGCTCCTGACGATGAGCGCGGTGGACTTCCTCGACCAGTGGTTCGAGACCGACGTCCTCAAGGCCACCATGTCGGCCTCGGGGATCATCGGGACCTTCCTCGGCGTCCGCTCGCCGGGCACCGCCTACGTGCTTCTCCATCACTACATGGGAGAGATCGACGGCTCCTTCCGGGCGTGGGGGCTGCCGCGCGGCGGCACCGGCGCGATCTCCGAGGCCATCGCCGCCGCGGCGCGCGAGGCCGGCGTGGAGATCCGCACCGAGGCGCCGATCGCCAGGGTGCTGGTCAAGAACGGCCGCGCCACCGGCGTGGTGCTGGAGAACGGTGACGAGATCTCTTCGAGAGTGGTCGCCTCCACGGTCGACCCGCGCCTCACGTTCCTGAAGCTGGTCGGCGAGCAGCACCTGCCGGCCGAGTTCACCGAGGACATCCGCCGCTACAAGCTGCGCGGCTCCTCCGGGAAGGTGAACCTGGCGCTCGACGGCCTCCCCAGCTTCAGCTGCCTGCCCGGGCCGGGGCCTCACCTGCGCGGCGCGGTGTCGATCTCGCCCAGCGTGGAATACATGGAGCGCGCCTACGACGACGCCAAGTACGGGCAGTTCTCGCGCCGCCCCTACATGGACATCGTGATCCCGACGCTCACCGACCCGTCGATGGCTCCCGCCGGCAAGCACGTGATGTCCTGCTTCGTGCAGTACGCCCCGTACAACCTCAAGGGGGACTGGGACAAGGAGCGCGACGCCTTCGGGGACACGGTGGTGAACACCATCGAGGAGCTGGCGCCCGGCTTCAAGGACCTCATCCTGCACCGGCAGGTGGTCACGCCGCTCGACCTCGAGCGGACCTGGGGCCTCTCCGAGGGGAACATCTTCCAGGGGGAGCTCTCGCTGGAGCAGCTCTTCTTCCTGCGGCCGGCGCCGGGCTGGGCGCGCTACCGCACACCGATCCGCGGCCTCTACATGGCCGGCTCGGGCGCGCATCCCGGCGGCGGGCTGATGGGCGCTCCCGGCAAGAACGCCGCCGAGAAGATCCTCTCCGACCTGAGGTTCTGGAAAGCGTGAGCGGCGATCGGCGTCCGGTGATCGTCGGTGGCGGCCACAACGCGCTGGTCGCCGCGGTGCTCCTCGGCAAGGCCGGGCTCAAGCCTCTGGTGCTGGAGCGGCGCGCCGTCGCCGGCGGCGCCGCGGTCACCGAGGAGATCCATCCCGGCTTCCGGGGGCCGTCGCTCGCGCACTGGATGCCGCCGCTGGCGCCGGCGCTGGCGCGCGCGCTGGGGCTCGGCGGCTTCGGCCCGCCGGCGCCGGGCGTGCGGCTGGTCGCGCTCAACCCCGACGGGCCGCCGGTCGCGCTCCACGACGACGCCGCCCGCACCGCAGCCTCCATCACTCCCCTCTCCGCGGCGGACGCGGCGGCCTGGCCCGAGCTGACCGCCAGCCTGGGGCGCATCGGCGCGGTCGTCTCCGGCCTGCTCTCGAAGACGCCGCCGCCCACCGACGGCGCCGACCTCAGGGAGCTCTGGCCGCTGCTCGGCTCGGCCCGCGCCTTCCGCGCGCTGCCCAAGCGGGACGCGCACCGCCTGCTCCGCTGGCTGCCGATGGCGGTCGCCGACTTCGCCTCCGAGTGGCTCGAGAGCGACCTCCTGCGCGCGGTCCTCGCCGCGCGCGGGATCTACGGCTGTGCCGCCGGCCCCTGGTCCGCCGGCACGACCGCGAACCTCCTCCTTTCCTGCGGCGTCGACGCCCATCCGGCCGGGCCGGCGCCGATGCCGAACGGCGGGCCGGGCGCCTTCACGCAGGCGCTCTTGGCGGCCGCGCGCCAGGCGGGGGCCGAGGTGCGTACCTCGGCCGAGGTGTCGTCGATCCTGGTGCAGGACGGACGGGTGCGCGGCGTGGAGCTCTCCGGCGGGGAGGAGATCGCCGCCGGCGCGGTGCTCTCCGGCGTCGACCCCAAGCGCACGTTCCTGAGCCTGCTGCCACCGGACGAGCTGGGGCCGGGCTTCCTGGACCGGGTGAAGAATTACCGCTCGTCGGGCGTGATGGCCAAGGTGAACCTGGCGCTCTCGGCGCTGCCGGTCTTCACCGGCGTCGACCCTTCGCTCCTCACCGCGCGGCTCCACGCCGGGTCCGGCATCGACGCCCTGGAGCGGGCCTTCGACGCCTCCAAGTACGGCGGCATCTCGGAAGATCCTTATCTCGACATCACCATTCCCTCGCTGCGCGACCCGTCGCTGGCGCCGGCCGGCGCGCAGGTGATGTCGGTGGTGATGCAGTACGCGCCCTATCGCCTGCGCGACGGGGACTGGGGGTCGCGCCGCGAGGAGCTCGGCGACACCGTGGTGCGCTCGCTGGCCCGCTACGCGCCCGGGCTAACGGGGCTGGTGGTCGGGCGTCAGGTGCTGACGCCGCTCGACCTCGAGGAGACCTACGGCCTCACCGGCGGACACCCGTTCCACGGCGAGCACGCGCTCGACCAGCTCTTCACCATGCGGCCGCTTCTCGGCTCGGCGCGCTACCGCGGACCGCTGCAGGGTCTCTACCTCTGCGGCGCGGGCACGCACCCCGGCGGCGGCGTCACCGGCCTGCCGGGCTGGAACGCCGCGCGGGAGGTGCTGAAGGAGCTACGGGGATGAATGAGCAGCGCCTGATGCGCCTCTCCAAGCTGCTGAGCTACGTGCTGCGCCACAAACCGGAGGAGTTCGACGTGGCGCTCGACGGCGCCGGCTGGACCGACGTGGTCGCGCTGCTGGCCGCGCTCGACCGCCACGGCGCCACCTTCACGCGGCGCGACCTCGCCGAGCTCCTGGACCGCCCCGGCAAGCGCCGCTTCGAGCTCTCCGCCGACGGCCGCAGCATCCGTGCCAGCTACGGCCACTCGGTCGCGGTGGACCTGGGGCTGCCGCCCGCCGAGCCGCCGGAGGAGCTCTTCCACGGCACCGTCGCCGAATCGCTGGCGGCGATCCGGGCCGACGGGCTGAAGCCGGGCCAGCGGCAGCTCGTCCACCTGTCGGGGACGCGCCGCGAGGCCGAGATCGTCGCCAGCCGGCGCGGCAATCCGATCGTGCTGGTGGTGCGGGCCGCCGAGATGCGGCGCGCCGGGCAGGTCTTCCACCGCGCCCCCGCCGGCATCTGGCTCACCACCTCGGTCCCACCGCAGTTCCTCGTCTTTCCGGGAGACGTCTGACGCGTCCGGTCCTCCGCGCGGCGCTGCTGCTCACCCTCGTCGGGACGGCGGGCGCGCTCCAGGCGCAGCGCTACAACGTGCGCACCTACACCGAGCTGGACGGGCTCCCCAACTCCTCGGCGCGCGACATCGCCCAGGACGCCCAGGGGCGCCTCTGGCTCCTCACCCGGCCGGGGCTGACGGTCTACGACGGCACGCGCTGGGAGACCTTTCGCTTCCCGCCGCGCAGCCCGCTGCCCGACCTGGTCCGCTTCCGCCTCGACGCCCAGGGGCGCGCCTACACGGCGTCGGCCTACAACGGCATCCGCGTCTCGGTCTTCGACGGGCAGCGCTGGAGGGCGTTCCCGGAGGCGCCGGCGCCTGCCCAGCCGGTCGGGCAGCTGACCGATTTCGCACTGCTGCCGGGCGCGTCCGGCGTGACCGCGGCCATCGGCACGACCCGCGGCGGCCTCTTCCTGCTGGCCGGCGGCGCCTGGAGACGGGTGACCGCCGCGAACGGCCTGCCCAGCGACGCCGTGCTCTCCCTGCAGCCGGCCGGGGAGCGCCTCTACGTCGGCACCGAGCGCGGCCTGGCGCTGCTCGACCCGCGCTCCGGTCAGGCGCAGGCGGTGATGCTCACGGGAGCGCCGTCCGCTGCCGTGCCCGGGCTGGCCCTGGAGCGGGCGGGGTCGCCGGGAGCGCCGGAGGTGCTCTGGGTCCAGGGGGAGAGCTGGGTCGGCACGCTGCGGGGCGAGCGCTTCACGCTGGTCTCCAGCGCGACGCCGCTGAACCGCGCCCGGCGCGGGTACTACGACGCGCGGCTCGCTCCCGACCGGCGCGGCGGGCTGTACACCGGGAACGCCGACGTCCTCTATCACGTGGACGCCTCCGGCGCGGTGCAGCGGCTGGGGACCGCCAACGGGCTGGCCACCCACGGCGCGGCCGCGCTGCTCCTCGACCGCGAGGAGAGCCTCTGGATCGGCAGCGCCCGCGGGGTGAGCAAGCTGACCGACCTGGCGCTCGCCAGCTATCACCAGGAGCACGGCCTGCTGGAGGACGAGGTCACCGCCATCCTCGAGCAACCCGACGGCTCCATCGTGCTGGGGCACAACACCGGCTTCACGTTCCTGAACGGCGAGCAGGTCCGGCTCATGCCCTTCGCCGAGGGCACGCCGAGCCTCGGCTGGCCGTCGCGAGTCATGGACCTCGAGCCGGCCGGCGACGGTGGGTTCTGGGCGGCGGTCTCCGAGCGCGGGCTGCTGAAGGTGGAGGGCGGGGGGCGCTTGATCCGCTACGGCGCGCGGGAAGGGCTGGACGACCGCATCACCAGCGTGCGGGTGGACCAGGCCGGGCGCACCTGGGCCGGCGGGAACCTCGGCGTCTACCTGAAGCGCGGAGAGCGTTTCGAGCCGGTCCCGTTCGGGCTGTCCGAGCCGGTCCGGGTGCGCCGCCTCTTCATCGGACCGGACGGCGCGCTGCGCGTCGCCACCCTGAACCACGGCCTCTTCACGATGAGCGGCGACACCTGGGTCCGCGCGGTGAGCCGCGAGGGCGGGGACGCCGACAGCATCTTCTCGGGCCTGGTCGACCCCGACGGCACCGTCTGGGTGGGCTCGGGCGCCGGATTGCTGCAGCTCCAGGGAAACGAGCTGCGTCCGGCGGCGCCGCCGTTCCGGGTGGAGCGGCCGGTCTACTTCCTGCTCCGCGACGCGCGCGGGCGGCTCTGGATCGGCACCGACTTCGGCGTGGTCCGCTGGGACGGCCGCGAGGCGCGGCAGCTCACCGTCAGCGACGGCCTGGCCGGCAACGAGACGAACCGGGCCGCCGGCCTGGTGGACCGGCAGGGACGGGTCTGGATCGGGACCGACCGGGGCGTCTCGCGCTACGACCCCCGGCTCGAGCGGCCGCCGGCGCCGGCGCCGCTTCTGGCGCCGCTCTCCTCCCTGGTGAACGGCCGCGAGCGCGACACCACGGCGCCGCTGCGGCTGGCGCACGACGAGGGCACCCTGGTGCTGCGCTGGCGCGCGGTGTCGCTGGTGGACGAGTCGCGAGTCGTCTTCGAGAGCATCCTGGAGGGCTACGACACCGGCTGGCAGGTGAGCGGCGGCTCCACGCGCCACGAGAGCCGCTACACCGGTCTGCCGCCCGGGCACTACCGCTACCGCATCCGCGCCCGGAACGCCGACGGCATCTGGAGCGAGGTGGCCTCGTCGCCGGCGCTCACCATCGCGCCCCCCTTCTGGCGAACCGTCTGGTTCTACATCGCCCTGGCGCTGGGGCTCGGCGCGCTGCTGCTGGCCGCGCACCAGTCGGTGCTCGAGCACCGCACCGCGCGGCGGCTGGAGCGGGAGGTCGAGAGCCGTACCGCCAGCCTGCTGGCCTCCGAGCAGGAGCTGGCCGCGGCGCTGAAGAGCATCGCCGACGGCGTGATCTCGACCGACCGGGAGGGGTGCGTGCGGCTGCTGAACGCGGCCGCCGAGCGGTTGACCGGCTGGTCCGACGCCGAGGCCGCCGGACAGCCGTTGCTGCTGGTGGCACCCCTCCGCGCCGCCGGCTCCGGCGCGGAGCTCGACCCGGTGCGGCTCGTCCTCGGCGCCAGCGACGCGGCGCCGTTCGTGGCTTCCTGCGACCTGGCGCGACGCGACGGCGAGCGGCGCGCGGTGGAGGTGGCCGGCGCGGCCGTCCGGGACGCCAGCGGCGCGCCTTCAGGCGCGGTGCTGGCGATCCGCGACCTCACCGAGCGGAGGAGGATGGAGGAGGAGCTCGCCAAGGGCCAGCGGCTGGAATCGCTCGGCGTGCTGGCCGGCGGGCTGGCCCACGACCTGAACAACCTGCTGACGGTCATCCTCGGGAACCTCTCGCTGCTGCGCCGCGAGCTGCCCGCCGACCTCGAGCCGCTGCGCGACGCCGAAAGCGCTTCGCTGCGGGCGCGCGACCTGGCGTCCCGGCTGCTGACGTTCGCCAAGGGGGGCGCGCCGGTGACCGGCCCGGCCTCGCCGGTGGAGCTCGTGGAGGAATCGCTGCGCCTGGCGCTGAGCGGCTCGAACGTGAGGGCCGAGCTGGCGCTGCCGGCCGACCTCTGGGACGTGGAGGTGGACCGCGGTCAGATCGGCCAGGTCCTCAACAACCTCCTGCTGAACGCGGCGCAGGCGATGCCGCACGGTGGCCGCGTCCGCATCTCGGCCGAGAACCTCGCGCCGCGCGAGCAGGGGGAGGAGCCGCGGGTGCGCCTCACCTTCAAGGACGAGGGACCGGGCATCCCACGCGCGCTGGCCGCCAAGGTCTTCGATCCCTTCTTCACCACCAAGCCGAAGGGGAGCGGCCTCGGCCTCACGATCGCCTACTCCATCGTGAAGAGCCATGGCGGCTCGCTGGCGCTGGAGTCGGAGCCGGGGGCCGGCTCCACCTTCCACCTGACGCTGCGCGCCGCCTCGAACGTGCTGTCCCGGCCGCCCGCGCCGCCCGACCCCAGCCCGGCGCCGCGCAGCCGGATCCTGGTGATGGACGACGACGAGACGATCCGCAAGGTGCTGGGCACCATGCTGCGGCAGCTCGGACACGGCGTGGAGCTCGCCTCCGACGGCGCGGAGGCGGTGAGGCTCTACGAGCGCGCCCTGGCGGCAGGCCACCCGCACGCGCTGGTCATCCTCGACCTCACCGTGCCGGGCGGCATGGGCGGCGCCGAGGCGGCGCGCCGGCTGCGCGCGCTCGACCCGGCGGCGAAGGTGATCGCCACCAGCGGCTACGCCGACGACAACGCCATGCGCGAGTTCCGCAGCCACGGCTTCACCGGCGTGCTGCCCAAGCCCTACCGGGTGACCGAGCTCGAGCGCCTGCTGGGCGAGGTCTTGGGCTAGCTTGTCATATGGCGGTGCCTACGGCACCGCGGGGATCGCTTGATCCTTGTTGCGGTACCTACGGCACCGCGGAGATCGCCTCCGCCAAGTCTTCGGCGACCCGCCAAGGCTCCGGCGACCCGCCTCTGCTGACCGTCTCGCTAGCGGCCGCGGATCAGGCCCAGCGGGCTGGGCGCGTCGTCACGGCGGGTCGCCCCGGCGGTCGCCTCGGTCTCCTCGGCGGTCTCTCCCCCCTCGCCGGGCGCCAGGAAGAGGTTCGCCTCCACGCCGTGCTGCTTGGTGTACATCTCGAAGTAGCGCCCCCCCACGGCGAAGAGCTCGTCGTGCGTGCCGCGCTCGGCGATGCGCCCGCCCTCGACGACCAGGATCTGGTCGGCGCGGCGGATGGTCGAGAGGCGGTGCGCGATCACGAACGTGGTGCGCCCCTTCATCAGGTGCGCGAGCCCCTGCTGGATGAGCGTCTCGGACTCGGTGTCGAGGCTGGAGGTCGCCTCGTCGAGGATCAGGATGCGCGGGTCGGCCAGGATCGCCCGGGCGATCGAGACGCGCTGCTTCTGCCCTCCCGAGAGCTTCACCCCTCGCTCCCCGACCACCGTCTCGTACTTCTTCTCGAAGGCCTCGGCGAACTCGTCCACGTGGGCGATCCGGCAGGCGCGCAGCATCTCCTCCTCGCTGGCGCCGGGTCGCGAGAAGACGACGTTCTCGCGGATCGTGCCGTCGAAGAGGAACGTCTCCTGGAGGACCACGCCCAGACGCGTGCGGTAGGACTCCAGCCGGACCGTGGAGAGGTCGACGCCGTCGATCAGGACGCGCCCCTCGCTCGGGCCCTGGAACGCGGCGACCAGACCGATGATGGTGGACTTGCCGGAGCCGGAGGGGCCGACCAGCGCGGTCACCGTGCCGGGCGCCGATCGGAAGGAGATGCCGTTCAGGACCTCCTTCCCCTTCTCGTAGGAGAAGCGAACGTCCTCGAAGGCGATCTCCCCCACCACCTCGCCGAGCGTCACGGTGCGGCGCGGGTCGTCGGTCTCGCGGTGCTCGCCGAGCAGCTCGCGGGTGCGCTCCAGCCCCGCCAGCGCCTCGGTGAGCTGCGTGCCGATGGAGACGATCTGGAACATCGGGGCGACCAGGAACGCCAGGAACGCGGTGTAGGTGAAGAAGCCGCCCAGGGTCATGGTGCCGGCCATGATCTGGCGCGCGCCGACGTACATCACCACCGAGCCCACCACGCCCAGCAGGACCGAGGCCGAGAGGCTCATGACCGAGGTGGCGGTGAGCGTGCGGAGCACGTTGTCGAGGAGCCGGTTCACCCCGCCGGTGAAGACCTCCTCCTCACGGTCCTCGGCGTGGTAGCCCTTCACGACCCGGACGCCGCCCAGCGTCTCGGTGAGCCGGCCGGTCACCTCGCCGTAGAGCTTGGAGCGCTCGCGGAAGATGGGCCGGATCGTGCCGAAGGCCCTCTTGAGAACGAGGATGAAGACCGCCAGGAAGCCGAATGCCATCAGGGTCATCTTCGGGCTGATCCGCATCAGCACCACGAAGGCGATCGTGGCCGAGAGGAGACCGCCGGCCAGCTCCACCAGCCCGGTGCCGATGAGGTTCCGCAGCCCCTCGACGTCGTTCATGATCCTCGAGACGAGGACGCCCGCCTTGGTGCCGTCGTAGTAAGCCACCGGCAGCCGGCCCACGTGCGCCTGCACCTTGCGGCGCATCTCGGCAATGAGCCGCTGCGCGGCCTTCGAGAGGCTCTGGGTCAGCGCGAAGGACGTCGCTCCCTGGATCAGCGTGGCCGCCAGCACGCAGACGATCAGCGGCAGCAGGATGTCGTGGCGCTTCTTGCCGAGCACGTCGTCGATCAGGAACTTCGTGGAGGCCGGCATCACCAGGCCGGAGACCCGGTTGATGGCCATCAGCACCAGGCCCACCAGCAGCAGCCAGCGGCGCGGCCAGACCAGCGCCCGGATCTCCGGCAGCAGCTCGACGAGCCGCTCGGACTTGGACTTCTTGGGAGCCTCCTTCGGCTTGGCGTCCTTGGTCTTGGCGTCCGGGTCACTCATCGGCGGGGAGCTCCTCGACGGTCTCGGTGAGCCGCACCCCCTTCTCGGCCAGGCGCGCCACCAGCGTCTCGTAGAGCGCCGGGTCGGCGCCGAGGTGCTCCGGCGGGTGGACGCCCGGCACCCGGTAGACCCCCTCGGCCAGCAGGCGCGCGGTCACCGTGCAGGGATAGCCGGTGGTACGCGCCATGGAGGTCGCGCCGCTGGCGACGTCGGTGCGGTCGAAGAGGTCGTACTGCCGCCGCAGGCGCCTCCCTCCCTCCACACCCTCGCAGGTCACCTGCATCAGCGTGAACTCCTCCTCCCCCGGCGGCAGCTTCCAGGTGCTGAAGAGGAGCCGCTCGGTGAGCGCGCGCGGCGCGATGCGCACGCCGCCGACGTCCATCGGCTCGGTGCGGAAGAAGCCGGTCTCGCGCAGCAGCCGCATGTGCTCGGCGTGCCCCGGATAGCGGAGCGTCTTCTCCTCCAGCCGGCGCGCCCCCTGGACGGTGCGCAGCAGCGTGCGCAGGCCGTCGGTCAGGGAGGCCTCCAGCGTGCCGACGATCGGGAAGTCGAACGTTTCCTCTTCGGAAAGGGCCGGGCGGGTGACCCGCCGCCCGTCGCGCACGATGCGGGCCGGGCGGGTGTACTCCTCGATGACGTCGGTGGCCGAGAAGACGATGCCGTACTCGTAGGGCCAGACGCGCCGGAAGGGCAGCCCCCCCACCAGGATGCGGAGGGACTCGGTCTCGCTGAAGAGCGACGTGGCGCGCCCGGCGGCGAGGTTCGAGAGGCCGGGCGAGACGCCGCAGTCGACGACCGCCGGCACGCCGCTGGCGCGGGCGAGCTCGTCGAGCTGCAGCGGGTCCTCGGGCGCGAAGGAGATGTCGGCGATCGGCTTCCTGGCCTCCAGGACGGCGCGCAGCATCGCGGTGCCCAGGAAGCCCGGCACCGCGCCGACCACCACGTCGGCCTCGGCCACGGCGGCGGTGATGTCCGCGGCGGAGGAGAGGTCGGCGCGGCGCGTGGAGAGGCGGGGGCGGCCCGCCAGCGCACCCAGCGCGTCCTCGCTGCGGTCGACGGCCGTCACCTCGAAGCGGCCGTCGTCGGCCAGGTCCCTGGCCATCAGCGAACCCACCAGACCAGCGCCCAGGACGACGATCTTCTGCGACATGCGGCGCATTATGTGGGCATGAGGAAGGTCGTCCTGATCACCGGCTGCTCCTCCGGCATCGGGCGGGCCACCGCGCTGAGGTTCGCGGAGGAAGGCTGGTGCGTCTACGCCAGCGCGCGCCGCCTGGACAGCCTCCGGGAGCTCGCCGCTCCGGGCCTCGTGCCGCTGGCGCTCGACGTGGACGACGACGCCTCGCGGCGGGAGGCGGTGAGCCGGGTCCTCTCCGAGGCGGGGCGCCTCGACGCGCTGGTCAACAACGCCGGCTACGGCCTGATGGGGCCGCTGGCCGCGCTCATGCCGGAGCGGCTGCGAGAGCAGATGGAGACGAACGTGATCGCGCCGATGGAGCTCGCCCGCCTGGCGCTGACGGCACCCGGCGGCATGCTGGAGCGGCGCTCCGGGCGCGTGGTGAACGTCGGCTCGGTGGTGAGCTACGCCCCGACGCCGTTCTCCGGCGCCTACTGCGCCTCCAAGGCGGCGCTGCGGGCGCTCTCCGACGTGCTGCGCCTCGAGCTGCTGCCGTTCGGGATCCAGGTCGTCCAGGTCGAGCCGGGCCCGATCCGCTCCGGCTTTGCCGCCGCCGCCCGGACCGCGGCGCACCGGACGCTGGGCGAGCTCGGCCCCTACGACTACC